>Ga0208480_1000036_pt1 | contig 54041 bp, 43 predicted proteins | sample NGESurshal092012_4_FD_184485 | JGI IMG/M metagenome (GOLD analysis project Ga0208480, IMG submission 184485) | Arctic peat soil microbial communities from Barrow, Alaska - NGEE Surface sample F53-1 shallow-092012 (SPAdes) | ecosystem: Environmental > Terrestrial > Soil > Wetlands > Peat ... | reverse complement strand
TCGGGCGCGACGGCCGGCGGCGGCTGGCCGAGCGGTGATCGGCGCGGGCCGAGCGTCGGGTGAGCGGGCCCGAGCGTCGAGCGAGCCGGCCCGGACCTGGAGCGCCGCGCGATCGGTGGCCGGGCCGGCTTGGGGGCCGGCTTGATCGGACTGGGTCGACTCCGGGGGATCGTCGCGTCTCGGTCATGGGGGGGCAGCGTCCACGTCGCCGGCGCCGCGCGGATCGGCCGTGGGGTTCGGATCTCGGTCGCCCCGGGCGGGTGGCTGCGGGTCGGCCGCGGCTGCCGGCTGGCCGACGGGTGCCGGCTCGTCGTGTGCTCGGGCGGGATCGAGCTGGGGGCGGGGAGCGCGCTCGGCGAGGGGTGCACGCTGATCGCCAGGCGGGAGATCACGATCGGCGCTGGTAGCCGGCTCGGCGACGGCGTCAGCATCCTCGACTTCGGCCCGGCGCCGATCGACTCCGAGCGGCCGATCCGCAGCCAGGCGCTGTACGTCGCGGGGGTCGTGCTGGGCCCGGCGGTCGAGGTCGGGCTGCGGGCGGCGATCGGACCTGGGGTCCGCCTGCCGGCGTCGGCGCGCGTCGAGCCGGGGGCCGTGCTCGGCGGGCTGGCGGAGCCGCTCCTCGCGCTCGGAGACGCTGGGCCGGGCCTGAGCGCCTGACGGCGCGGGCTCCACGGGACTTGAGCGAGCCCACGCAAACCTGGACGAATGTTCGACCACGGCATGTAACAATCGTCACACAATAGGGCGTAGTGTCGAGCACTCGAAGTCCAGACTCGGAAAGGACCGATGAACATGGCGACGAGCGAGATTGCGCGGCAGGCGTTGGCAAGCGAGGCCGCGGCGAGGGTTGTTGCGGCGGCCGGAAACGGGTCGGCTGGGACGATCGGCGCGGCCAACCCGAAGGCGATCGCCGAGTTGAGGCTCGGACGAAGCCTCGACCCAAATGCCGCGGATTTCCAGCAGACGCTGGCCGAGGCGCTCGAGAAGCCGTACGAGCAGCTGTTCGATCCGAAGTTCGGCTCGCCGGTCTTCGTCGGGATCTCACATGTCCTGGCCGCCCCGGTCGGGGAGCCGGCGCCGGCTGTGCAGCCGGCGGTCGAGGGCAAGACGATTGCGACCGAGACGATCGCCAGGCCGTCGAGCGGCGGCCCAGTCGCCGCGGCTGTGGGGGCAGTCCCGGCTGTCGCGGCTGGCGGGGCCAGGATCTCGCCGGTCATCCTCCAGGAGATGTCGGTGCTTCGCCCGATCTGGTGGCCGATCGTCCTGACCGACTTGACCTACGCCGTGCCCGGCGCGTTCATCGTCGACGCGCCGACCGCGACGGCCCCCGTCCAGGGCGCCCTCGCCGACTGCTGGCTGATCTCGGCGATGGCCTCGGTCGCGTGGTGCCATTCCGACTCGATCTCCGAGCGCACGCTCAAGGACGGTTCGGGGGTCGTGCAGGCCGGCGGTGCCGACTACGAGTTCACGTTCTACGCGTCGGCCAACTGGAGCGCCGGGAAGGCGGTCTCCGTCAGGGATGACGTGCCCCAGTCCAGCGGCCAGTACATCTACGCGCGATCGGCCGTCGCCGGCGAGACGTGGCCGGCGAACCTCGAGAAGGCGTTCATCGGAATGCGCGGAGCGACCGGCTTCGGCGAGCCGTCGAGCACGAACTACGACGAGCTGAACTACGGGGACGCCGCTTGGGCGGTGGCGTCGCTCGTCGGCCGGCCGCCGTGGTACCACAACGCGAACGCGGCGGACGCCTGGGCGGCGATCAGCGCCCGGTGCACGAACGGCCGGGCAACCCAGCCGATGACGGCCTGGACGTATGGAACGGGGTCCGCAACCGTCAGCTACGACGGGAGCGGCATCGTCGCCAACCACGCCTACTCGATCCTCGGCACAGAGACCTCCGGCGGCCACAACTACGTCGTCCTGCGCAACCCGTGGGGCTTCCACGAGGGCTCGCTCAACGCCCTGGCGGGAACCTGGCAGGGACTCACGCTGCCGGGGGAGGGAGCCTTCGCGCTGCGGATCGACACCTTCGCCCAGTACTACGCCGGCTTCGGCGGGGCGTGACGACCGCTGGCCGGTCCGGCCGAAGGCGGCCAACCGTGGACAGCCTGATCGAGACGGCGCGGCTGCGCTGATCCTCGAGCTGACGCCCTAGGGCGTGGGGAGCGGGCCGTCGGAAACCCAAGCCGGGACCGACGGCCTGCGCGCGCCCGATGGCTGACCCCACGCCGGCCGGGGTTCGCCTGGCCGTCGCGCCGACGACGACGGCCGGCGGGTTAAACTCGTGGCCGCAGGACGCACGCCCGAGCCGACATGTGGGGGATCAGCAATGGACGAACACGGACCTGCTGTCTCCTATCTGACCCTGCGGCGGGGGACTCGAGTGATCGCCGGGGACGGCGTGACGGTTGGGCGAGTCAGGCGAGTTCTCGCGGCTCAGGCGCAGGATGTCTTTCACGGCATTCTGCTCGACGGGCCGTCCGGCGACCGGGTCATCGGGGCCGAGCAGGTCGCATCGATCCATGAGCGAGCCGTGATCCTCCACCTCAGCGCCGCCGAGTGCCGCGAGCTGCCGCCGGCGTCGAGCGACCCGGCCGCTCGGCCGGGGACGCCGCTGCAGGCGCTCGACGATCTCGTTGTCAAGCTCTGGCGGCGGGTCTCCACGTTCAGATAGCCGGGCAGGCCGCCGGCCCGCGTCCTGCGCGGCTGGCCGACCCGTCAGTTCGAGGATCCGCCGGCGGGCACAGAGCGGCCGGCGGCGGCCGGTCGGGTCGGCAGTCCGGCCGGGCTGAGCGCGAGCTCGGCCGGATCGGCGGGAAGCAGCCCGCGGAGGGTGGCGACCACGCGCGGGTCGAACTGGCTGCCGGAGCAGCGCTCGAGCTCGGCGACGGCCTCGGCCGGTGAGCGACCCTGGCGGTAGGAGCGGTCGGTCGTCATCGCGCTGTAGGAGTCGCAGGCTGTGACGATCCGCGCCTCGAGGGGGATGTCCTCACCGACCAGGCCGTCGGGATAGCCGCCGCCGTCGTAGCGTTCGTGAGACGCCCGGACGATCCGCCCGACCTCGACGAGAGCGCCGCCGACCTGGCAGAGCATCGCCTCGCCGTCGATCGTGTGGCGGCGGACGATCGCCCACTCGTTCTCGTCGAGCGGGCCGGGCTTCGTGATGATCTCCTTGGGGACTCGGATCTTGCCGACGTCGTGGAGCAGCGCGGCGAACTCGACGACCCGCCGGTGGTTCGCGTCCAGGCCGAGCGCGTCGGACACGTCGAGCGACAGCTTGAGCACGCCCCGGCTGTGCTCGCCGGTGTAATGGTCGTCGGCGTCGACGACATCGGCCAGGAGCAGCGCTGTGCCGCGGTAGGCGGAGCTGAGCGTCAGCACCTGATCGAGTCGCTCGTTGCGCTCCCGCGCGAACAGCTCGAGGAGCCCGATCAGCGGGAGGGCGAGCAGCACGAGGCCGGGCCGGACGACGGCCGCGGCCGCGATCAGGAGGCCGGCGCTCGACAGGGCGCAATCGACGCCGAAGGTCCAGACCATCGGCGGGAGCTGGTCGCGGGGGGAGATCCGCTCGGCGAGCCAGAGGCGCGAGACCGTCGACGCGCCGTCGAAGGCGACCTGCGCGGCGAACGCCCCGACGTAGAGCGGCCAGCGCGACCAGGCGAAACCCGGCGACCCGGCCGCGACGAGGACGAGGGCGGGTCCGAGCGTGTACCAGCAGTCGCCGAGCATCGCGACCACCCGGGGCAGGGTGATCCGCTGGCGCGAGAGGTCGGGCGTGCGCGTGAGCATCAGGGCGACTCCGACCACGGCGGGGACGATCGGCGTCGGCAGGACGAAGAGCATCGGGACGAAGACGAGCTGGGTCGGATTTGCCCACACGCTGCCGACCGGGAAGCGGACGCTGGCGGCGACGACGTAGGTCGCGGTGAGCACGACCACCGAGGAGAAGGACAGCGACCGGGTCCACGGGGCGAACACGGCGAGGCTGACCGCGGCGAGGACGAATCCCCCGACCGCCAGCCCGTGTGTCAGAGCCTCGTTGTCGAGGGCCAGTCGCCGCTCGCGCCGGGTCTCGGCCGCGCGCAGCAGGGCCTCGGCCTCGGCGCTCTCGTATGAGTCGATGTCCATCGGGTCAGACCCAGTCCGCCCCCATCTTAGCGGCGCGTCCCCCGGTTACCGTTGGCCTCGCGCGGGAGCGCCCGACGGGTCAGGGCCGCAAGCCCGAACCAGGCGGTCCTCGCGTCGACCAGCCCGGCGGTCCGGGCGCGGCGCCCGGACCACGCGGGCGCCGTGTCGGCCGGCCCCCGGCGGCCATCGCCGAGCACTCGGGTCGGGGGGCGGCTCCGGGGTCGGCCGGCCCGCTTGCCACTGCTGGGCACCCGGGTCCGGCCGGCCTGCATGGATCGGGCCGCGCGGGCGCGACGGCTCAGTGCATCGTGTGCGGATCGACGAAGACGTCGTCGATCTGCGAGGTTCCGGTCAGCTCGGTGAAGCGGAGGGCGAGCGGGGCCGTCCCGTTGCTGAGCAGGCCTCCGACCGCGGAGCCCGTCAGCATCGGCAGTGTCGGCGACCAGGTCCCGCTGAGCGTGACGAGGCCGACCGGTACGGCCGTCGGGCCGAGCAGGGTCTGGTAGACGGCGGAGACGGCGAGCACCGAACCGGGCTTGTCGGTCCGGGCGAAGAAGCGGAAGGTCGGGTAGGCGGCGTCGACGCAGGTCGTCGGCGACTGGGCCGAGGATCCGGCCGGCAGGGAGAGCGACGACGAGCCGACCGACCCGGTGACGCCGTCCGGCTCGCTTCCGGCGACGACGGCGGCCGCTCCACCGAGCGACCAGTCGGTCGTCGGGCCTTCGAAGTCGCCGCCGGGGGCCAGCTTGTAGGAACTCGAGTCGCCCCAGGCGAGAAACGGTTGGCTGAGCGACGAGCTGTCGCAGGCGCCGAGGTTGATCACGCTGGCCTCGGCCTGCGACGCCGCGAAGCCGCCGAGGGCGAGGGTGCAAACGGCAGCGGAGGAGGCGACGCCGCGGAGGCGACGACTGACGGACAGGCTCATTTGCATCTCCTTGAGGTGGGACTGACTGGCCGATGCCTGCGCTGATCGAGTCCCGTCGTCGGTTCGACTGGTCCCCGGCCGCCTCCCGGAATGAGCCGGAGCTGAAGCGGGCACCCACCCCATCGTCCGAGTGGCCGATCGCCTTAACCGTTAATCCCAATTCCGACGGATGTTCGACCCTAAACCCAGCCCGCACGGGGCTGCGACGGCCGCTCGCGCGACCGGGCGCACCGGTCGTCGCGGGCGACATCGAGTCGCCCGGTCGGATCGCCGACGGCGTTTCTGCGGCCGGCGCTCAGCTGTCGAGCAGGGCGGAGAGCTCGGCCGGCGTCGTGACGGGCGCCCGGCAGGCGAAGCTCTCGCAGACGTATGCCGCGGCCGCCCCGTCGACCGGCGTGCGGCCGTCGAGCAGGGGGACGGCGGTCGCGTCGGTGTCGCCGGGCGACCCCGCGAGCACGAGGCTCGGGCGCAGGGCACGCCGGATGACCCGGACGAGCGGCTCGAGCGGCTCGCCGACGACGGCGACCTCGCGGACGGGTCCGGTGATGAACTCGACCGCCTGGAGGAGGTGGCCGAAGCCGTTCGGGTGATCGGCGGCGATCCGGTGGACGATCTGGAGGGCGCCGGCGGCCGCGTCCTCGTAGGCGTGCTCCCCGGTAAGGGCGGCGAGTCGCAGGAGGCCGAGGGCCGCGCTCGACGAACCCGATGGGATGGGCGTGTCCTCGAGGTCCTTGCGCCGGGCGATCAGGCTCTCGTGGTCGGTCGGCGTCGAGAAGAAACCGCCGCGTTCGGTGTCGGCGAAGCGGGCGATGATCTGGTCGGCGAGTCCGTGGGCTTCGACGAAGTAGCGCTCGTCGAAGGTGGCCTCGTAGAGGATCACGAGAGCCTCGAGCAGGAACGCGTGATCCTCGAGGTACGCGCCGAGCCGGGCCTGGCCGGCATTGAAGGTCCGCAGGAGGCGGCCGTCGTCGTCGCGCAGCACGCCGAGGATGAAGTCGGCGCAGGCGGTCGCCGCGTCGAGATAGCGGGGCTCCTCGAGCACGGCGCCGGCCTCGGCCAGCGCGGCGATGATCAGCGCGTTCCAGGATGTCAGGCGCTTGTCGTCGAGCTCCGGGCGCACGCGCCCGGTCCGCCGCGCCAGGAGCAGCTCCCGGATTCGCTCGCGCCGCGCCGGTTCGGGCTCGGGCCCGCGGCCTTCGAGCACGTTGGTGCCCTCGAAGTTCCCGTCACGGCTGGCGCCGAAGTAGGCGATCGCCTCGCCGGCCAGGTCGCCGAGGACGTCCTCGAGCTCGTCGACGCTCCAGACGTAGAAGCGTCCCTCGACGCCCTCGGAGTCGGCGTCCAGCGCGGCGTAGAAGCCGCCCTCGGGGGCGCGGAGCTCGCGCAGGCAGAAGTCGAGCGTCTCCCGGCAGGTCCGCAGGAGCAGCTCGTCACCCGAGCACTGCCAGCCGTGGAGGTAGGCGCGGGCGAGGAGGGCGTTGTCGTAGAGCATCTTCTCGAAGTGGGGCACCGTCCACGTCGCGTCGACCGCATACCGGGCGAAGCCGCCGCCGATCTGATCGTTGATCCCGCCGGTGGCCATCGCCCGGAGCGTGTGCAGGGACATCTCGGTCTCGCCGTGGCCGAGCAGGAAGTCGATCGTTGAGGCCGGCGGGAACTTCGGCGCCCGGCCGAAGCCGCCGCGCCGGGCGTCGTAGCTGCGACGGAGGTTCGCGACGGCCTGCTCGAGCGTCGACGTGTCGATCGGGTCGGCGGCCGGCTCGAGCCTGGCGCCGCCGACGACGCGCTGGGCGAGCTGGGCTCCGGTCGCGACCGCGTCGTCGCGTCGCTCGCGCCAGGTCCGGGCGATCGCCTCGAGCAGCTGCGGCCAGCTCGGCAGGCCGTGGCGGGGAGCCGGCGGGAAGTAGGTGCCCCCGTAGAAGGGCGTCTGGTCCGGCGTCAGGAAGACGTTGAGCGGCCAGCCGCCCTGGCCGGTCATGTTCTGGACGGCCTCCATGTAGATCGCGTCGACGTCCGGGCGCTCTTCGCGGTCGACCTTCACGCAGACGAAGTTCGCGTTCATCAGGGCGGCGGTCGCCGGGTCCTCGAAGGACTCGTGCGCCATCACGTGGCACCAGTGGCACGCCGAGTAGCCGATCGACACGAGCAGCGGGCGGTCGAGCTCGACGGCTCGGCCCAGCGCCTGCGGACCCCACGGCAGCCAGTCGACGGGGTTGTCGCTGTGCTGGCGCAGGTAGGGGGACGTCTCCCCGGCGAGGGCGTTGCTCATCGGGTCGCCTCACCTGGCATCCGGCCGACGTTAGCGGATCGCCGTGGGTAGGCTTTGAGACGCATGCGACGGGTCGTCAACGCAGCCGACGCGCCGGCGGCGATCGGCCCGTACAGCCACGGTGTGATCACCGGCGGACTCCTCTACTGCTCGGGCCAGACGCCGCTCGATCCGGCGAGTGGGGAGCTGGTCGGCGAGACCGCGGGCGAGCAGGCGCGGCGCTGCCTCGAGAACCTGGCGATCGTCTGCGCGGCCGCCGGGACGTCCCTGGACCGTGCGGTGCGGATGACGATCTACATGACCGATCTGGCGGCCTTCGCCGCCGTCAACGCGGTCTACGGGGAGTTCTTCACCGACGAGCCGCCGGCCCGTGTGACGATCGGCGTCGCCGCCCTGCCGAAGGGCGCCGACGTCGAGATCGACGCGATCGTCGCCGTCTGACGCCCCGCCCGTCCCGGGCTACGGTGTGAACCGGGGTCCCTGAGGATCTTCTACTGGTGCAGGGGCCCGCCGACGAGCAGCGTCGCGAAGCCGCTGGCGCTCGGGCTGGCCGACCGCGTCCCGTCGAACGAGGCGCTCGCCCGCCAGCGGCCGGATGCCGGCGGGAGGAACCCGGCGCCGGCCGTTCCACCGCTCGCCCGCAGGTGGTCGGTGCGGAAGTACTGCCATCCGCTGACCGGGTCGAAGCGCTCGATCGTGACCGTCACCGGCCCGGCCGCCTTCGGCGCGACGCTGACCCCGATCGGCACCGTCTGCCCCGGGGCCGCCTGGCCCTGGCGGTGGCCGGCGATCGTGATCCTGGTCGTGGTGATCGTGCGCGACTGCCGGGTCAGCGTGAAGCGGCCGTGGGAGTTGGCGTTCGCCTCGACCACCGCGTAGAAGCGCCCCGGCTTGAGCTGCTGGTTGAGGGTCTCCGGGCCTCCGTCACCGCACTCGCACGAGATCTCCCGGCCCTTCTCGTTGAGGAGCTTGAGGTCGAAGCTCTCGGCCTGCGGGGCGTCGAGGACCAGCGTCAGGTTGCTGCGCGCGACGACGTCGAAGCGCAACAGGCGCAGCGCGTCGACGCGGTTGCCGTCGAGCCTCCCGGACACCTTCGCGTAGTTGCCGATGAACTGACCCGGCGCGGTGTCCTTCGGTCCGGCCGGGGCGACCTGCAGGTAGTAGTGCTGGGATCCGCTGAAGCCGGCCGACGAGTTGACCAGGAAGCTGTAGCGCCCACTCGTCCCGACCGTCGGCGTGAACAGCAGGTATCCGCCGCAGTGGATCCGCAGCACGGCGCTGCCATCGTCGAACGACGACGTCCCGGGCGGGTAGAGACCGGCGCTGACGCAGGCGCCGGTCGTCTCGTCGGCGAGGTTGATCCGGTAGCTCGTGCCCGCCTTCAAGACCGTCGAGTACGCCTTCGTCGTGTCCTGGATCCGGTCGAGCGTCCCGCCGGCGCCGGCCGGCGGGAGGGCGGGTCCGGGCGGCACGGCGGCCTTCTGCGGGACGAAGACATCCAGCGCGAAGGTTCCCGGCGCGGAGTTGCCGAGCGGCGCGACCCGGATCAGGTAGGTCATCCCGGCGGCCGCCGTGAAGCTCGTCGCCGCCATGCCCTGGGCGTCGGTCCCGTCGCAGGCGACCTCCTGGAGCTGCGAGCGCTGGGCCAGATACACGTCGACGGTCGCGTCGAGATCGCCCCCGGCCGCCAGGCTGACCGCGACCCGCTCCTTCGCCGGTGCGGTGACCGAGTACCAGACCGATGCCGTCTGCGGGCCGGTGCACCCCGACGCCGGCTCGTTGGCGTCGATCGTCGCGCCGACCGTCGTCCCGTCGACCGAGGCCGGGAGCGAGGAGAGGACCTGCGCGTCGACCCGCAGGTCGTTGGCCGGCGGCGCTGTCACGGCGAGTGCCGGGCACGCGCCGAGCGTGCCGGCGACGACGAGCGCTCCGAACAGCAGCCTTGCCCCAGACGTGCGCATCTCCCGGCCCCCGGATCGAGTTGTTCAGGCGGTTGCGCCGCCTCAGACACGTGAACGCCGCAGCCGATCGAATGCCGCGCAGATCCTCCACGACGGGTCGGGCCCTCCAGCCGGGCCGGGCCGGGCCGGTCAGCCGGCGGGAGCCGGCGGCTGGCGGGAGCCGGCGGCTGGCGGGAGCCGGTGGCTGGCGGGAGCCGGTGGCTGGCGGGAGCCGGCGGCTGGCGGGAGCCGGTGGCTGGCGGGAGCCGGCGGCTGGCGGGCGGTCAGGACTCGAGCGGCAGCACCCGCACGTCGGCGGGCGCGATCCGCAGGCCGACCCGCGACCCCACGGCGAGCGCGAGCTCGCCGGTCCGGTCGGCCGCGACCTCGACCCGGAAGCGGCTCAGCCGGACGAGCAGGGCGCCCCGGCGGGGCAGCACGCTGAGGACGTCGTCGGTCAGGACGCTCGACTCCGGGTCGGTCAGCTCGACCTCCCATGGGTGGATCGCGATCCGGACGGGGCCGTGCGCGGGCGTCGAGCTGGCGAGCTGGCCGCCGCCGGGAAGCGCGACGGTCGAGCCGACCGTAGCCGGTGTCGCCGTCCCGTCGAGCACGTTGGCCCCGGTCAGCGCGGCGACGGTCGCCGTCGCCGGGTTGCGCAGGAGCTCGGCCGGCTCGGCCAGCTGGACCAGCACGCCACGCTCGATCACGCCGATTCGCTGGGCGAGAGCGCTCGCGTCCTCGAAGGCATGGGTGACCAGGAGCGCGGGGAGCCGGAGCGTCGCGAGCTGATCGGCGAGCTCGTCGCGGACCTCGCTGCGGGTGATCGCGTCGAGTGCGGCGAACGGCTCGTCGAGCAGGAGCACCCGCGGATCCCTCGCGAGCGCCCGTGCGAGCGCGACACGCTGGCGCTCGCCGCCCGAGAGCTGGCCCGGACGGGCGTGGGCGAGATGCCCGATCCCGAGCCGCTCGAGCAGGTCGGGCCTCGGCCGTCGTCCGGCGAAGCGGACGTTCCGGGCGACGCTGAGGTGCGGGAACAGCCCGTAGTCCTGGGGTACGTAGCCGACCCGCCGGCGCTCGGGACGCAGATGCACCCGCCGCCGGGCATCGAACCAGACCTCGTCGTCGAGGCTGATCCGCCCGGCGTTCGGATGTTCGAGTCCGGCGACGGCCCGCAGCAGCGATGTCTTCCCGGCGCCAGAGCGGCCGACCAGGGCGACCGTCTCGTTGCTCAGGCTGAGCGCTGCGCGGAGATCGAACGACCGCCGCGGGAGAGTGATGTCGATATCGAGCCGGTCCATGACCCCAGTAGTTTTGCGGTGAGCAGGATTGCCGCGCTGACGATCAGCAGCAGCACGCCGACGGCGATCGCCTGGCCGAGGTTGGCGTCGAACAGCGAGTAGACGGCCAGGGGCAGGGTCTGGGTCGATCCCTGAAAGCTGCCGGCGAAGAGGATCGTCGCTCCGAACTCGCCGATCCCGCGGGCGAAGCAGAGCGCCGCCGAGGCCCCGAGGCCGGCGCTTGCGAGCGGCAGCGCGACGCGCAGCATGCGCCGGAGCGGTCCGGCGCCGAGCGTCCCGGCGACGTCGAGCACGGTTGGATCGATCGCCTCGAACGCGCCGATCGCCCCCCGCAGGTAGAACGGGCTGGCGACCAGGATGATCGCCATCACGACGGCTGCCTGGGTCAGCCCGAGGTCGATTCCCAGAGCCGTCAACTGGTGGCCGAGCAGGCCGAGCCGCCCGTAGGCGACGAGCAGCCCGATCCCGGCGACCGCCGGCGGCATCACGAGTGGCAGCTCGACCAGCGTGATCACCACGCTCCGCCCGGGAAACCGGTGCCGGCCGATCGCGTAGGCGAAGGGCGTGCCGAGCACGAGCGTCAGGCCCATCGCGATCAGGTTCGTCTTCAGGGAGACCTTGATCGCGTCGGTGCTGACCTGTGAGTTGAAGTCGTGCAGCAGCGTTCCGAGCGGCTGGTAGACGACCAGGGCGACGATCGGCAGCAGCAGGAAGGCGAGCACGACGGCGATCACGACCGCCGTCGCGGCGAACACGGCGACCGGCCCGAGCGCGGAGCTGATCCGCGCCCGGGCCGACTCGCTGCCGATCGGTGCGCCGCGGGCGGCGCTCGGGCTCACGGCTTGCCGAAGCCCGCGGCCTTGAGGATCGCCTGGCCCTTCTTGGAGGTCAGCGAGTTGACGAAGGCCTGTGCCGCGGTCCGGTTGGTCGTCGACTTGACGACCGCAGCGACGTCCTCGGTCCCGGGCTTGGCCTTCGCCGGCAGGCTGATCGCCCTGACCTTGGTGCCGGCCGCCTTCGCGTCGGTGATGTACACGAAGCCGACGTCACCCTCACCGGCGGCGATCTGCGCGACGACCTGCGTGACGTCGGTCTCCTGGCTGACGATGTTCTTCGTCGCCGCCGCCGTGATCCCGAGATTGGCGAACGCCGTCGAGGCGTAGTCGCCGCACGGCACGGTCGAGTTGCAGACGATGATCTTGACGCCCTTCTTCGTGATGTCTGCGACCGACTTGATGTGGGCGGGGTTGTCCTTCGGGACGATCATCACGAGCCTGTTGGTCGCGAACTCGACCGGCTTGTAGACGAGCCCGCCCGCGTAGAGCGCGGCCGGCTGCTTGGGGCTGGCCGCGGCGAACACGTCGGCCTTCGCGCCCTGCATGATCTCCGTCTCGAGCATGCCCGAGCCGGCGAAGGTGTATCGCGGGCTCTTGCTGATCGACGGGAAGACCTTGCTCAGCGAGGCCGCCGCGAGGATCGTCAGCTGGCTGCTGGCCGCACTGGCCGACGGCTGGGCGGCGGCACCTCCGGCGCTCGAGGCGAGGCCGACGGCGGCCGCTCCGGCGGCCGATAACGCGACGATCCGGCGGGTGCCGATCCGGTGTTTGTTCATGGCGTTCGATCCCCTATGTAGTTCATCGAAAAGAGGCCGCCGGCACGGTTTGCCGGCGTCAGGCGCCATCCTAGCCAGTGCCTATTGGCCCTCGCACCAGGGCTAACGAAATCTAAGCACTGCGGAAACCGAGCGTCCTCCAGTCGACCTCGCGTCCTGCGCGACCAGCTGTTGGGCAGGGTGGGCGTGCGAACACGCAGCGATGCGGGCCCGGCGATGGCGGTCGGGCGGGCCGCGGCCCGGTGGTCTGGTCGTGTGACGGGCTGGGGGGGCCGCGATGTTGATTCTGCGGGCCGCGTGCGGGCGGTTGCCGGCCGGGAGGGGAAAGCCGGCCAGGGTTGGGGGTCGGGCAGCGGCGACCGGCCCGCGGTCGGTTTCCTGAGGGGAGCGGTGAGTGCCCTTCGCGAAAGTAGCTGCCTGAGTCAGGCAGTTAGTTCGGCGACGGCGGCGGCTATAAGGTCTCCGGGCTCGCCAACTAGCTCGTGTAGAGGACGGCGTTCCGGTCGGCGCGCCCCCCGGCGAAGCCCTGCGGCCGGCCCCCCTGGGCGTCGAGGTAGGCCAGCTCGCGCGAGATCTCGCCGAGCCCGCCGGCCGGGGAGACGTGGTCGAGCATCCACGTCTCGAGCGCGATCCCCCCAGCCGTCTCGACGACGCGCAGCGCGCGCGACTGCTGGGGGAAGTCGACCAGCGAGGCCGTCGAGATCAGCCAGTAGCCGCCGCCCGGCCCCGGCCGCGGGGTGATCCGGTTGCGATGGGTGTGGCCCCAGATCGCCGCCAGCACATGCGGCGAGCGGTCGAGCTCGGCGAGCAGACCAGGGCCCGCCGCGGTCGTGTCGAGTGGTTGATGGGAGAAGACCACGACTGTCCGCTCGCCGGCTGCCACGAGTTCCGACGCGAGCCAGGCCGGCTGCCCAGGGTGGACGATCCCGCCCGAGCCGCCGCCCCGCCGCACCAGGTCGAGGACGATCACCCGGACCCGGTCACCGACGTCGAAGCTGTAGTCGAGCTCCGGGCCGCCGCCGGCGGCGCCGCTCGCCGCACGCAGGCGCGCGATCACCGAGGACGCCGGGAGCTCGGCCCGCCGCGCGTCCGCCGGCACGTCGACGCCCGCCGAGCCCAGCAGGTTCGAGACGAGTCCCCCGATCGCCGACGGATCGCCGAGCCCGTCGGGTGCCGAGGCCGAGCCCTGCGCGAGCGTGCCGATGTGGGCCGGGAGATCGGCCGGCAGCTCCCAGACGGCCCGCGACCCGACCGCGATCCCGGCGCTCAGTGGTGACGGCGGCACGACCCCGGCGACCAGCAGATCGTGGTCGCCGAGCACCGGATACCAGGGACCCCGCAGACCGGGGCTCGTGAAGCGGCGCACGGCGTCGGCCAGCAGCGTCGGGTGGCGGGGCGCGTCGAGGTCCGGCCGGTAGTAGAGCGGGTCCGGGTTCCCGGCCTCCTGGACCCCGTGGTAGCCGGGGCCGCCGCTCGCCGCCACGACCGACCCTCCGGCCAACGCGAGCAGTGCCCATGCGAGCTCGTTGGCCTGCGCATTGTCGATCAGGTCGCCGCCCTGGATCACGGCGTCCGGGCGCAGCGCCCCGACCGCCTCCAGCGCCCCGGCGAGAACCTGTGCGGTGAGCGTCTCATGCGGGCGGAAGGTCGACGTGAACGGCGGGCCCAGACGCGCGAGGAACGGCACGCGGGCCGGCGACTGCGCGTCGAGGACGTGCGCGTCGGTGACGTGCGCGAGGGTCGCGAGCACCGCCCCTCGCCGGCTCGCGGGCGCCAGCTCGGTGCGAGCGAGCAGCGGCTCGCCGGCGGCGACGCGCAGCACGCCCGACCCGTCGGGGTCGGCCCACGTCGAGTGGAGCGTCGACCCGTCCGGCGACGCCAGCCGACCCGACCCGCCGCCGCCGCCGCCGCAGGCCTCGATCAGCAGGGCCGAGGACAGCGCGGCCGCCGGCCAGCGCAGTGCCAGGCCGGGACCGGCGCCGAGGCACAGCCCGCGGACGAGCTCCCGGCGAGTCACCGCCCGCTCCGTCGCAGCATGCCGTCGCTGCAACGAATCGTCCGGGCGCTCGCTCGAATCGTCCGGGCGCTCGGTCCAATCGTCCCGGCGCTCGCTCGCATCGTCCCGGCGCACGCTCATATCGTCCCCGACACGACCCGCGCGCCGGCGACGGCCTGACGGGCGACGACGGCGACGGCGACCGCACCGATCAGAGCCAGGCCGCCCACGAGCAGCGCGATCTCGCCCGGTCCCGCGGCCAGCGGGAGGACGGCGTAGTCGGCGGCGATGCGTGACATCACCGGCCCGAGGATCGTCCGCTCGAGGATCACGCCGACGATCGCGGCCGGCGTCAGCACGCAGACCGCGGCACCGGCCAGCAGGCGCGCGACCGAGCCGGTTCCCGCGCCGCACGCCCGCAGCACGCCGAGCGTCGTGCGCCGCTCCTGGGCGGTCAGGGCCAGCGCCTGCACGAGCGCGTAGAGACAGACGAGCCCGTCGACGACGGCGATCGCCCGGAGAATCGCGGTCAGGGCCGAGATCAACGCCCGCTCGCCGTCGAGCGCCCCCGGCGTGTCGTCCACGTGCCCGCCGAGGGCGTCCACCCCGGCGATCACGGGGCCGCTGCTCGCCCCGGGGGCGAGGACGATCGCGATCTGCTCGGGTGCGCCCGGGTCCGCCGCGAGCAGCGCGGCCGCCGGGATGTAGGCGATCCGGCCGTCGTGGTCGAGCGAGCTGACGATGCCCGCGACCCGCAGTCGCCGCTCGCTGCCGCCCGGGAGCTCGAGCGCCAGCGTCGAGCCGATGTCCAGCCCGAGCACGTTGGCCAGCCCACTCCCGACCTCGGCCTCGTCCGCGCCGCGCAGGCGCCGGCCCGCGACGAGCGGCGGCGCCTCGAACGTCGTGTGGTCGCCCGGGTAGGCGATCACGTCGATCGTCTCACCGAGCGAGAACGAGTCGAGTGCGGTGACCTCGTAGCGGGGCGCCGCAGCCGCCACGCCGGGGAGACCGGCGACCGACCGGCCCTGGGTGGCCGGGAGCGATGCCGAGAGCGCGTAGCGGCGGCCGAGCGTCCCCGGATCGGACTGGAGCGAGACCAGCTCGGAGGCGAGCGCGAGCATCAGCAGGATGAAGGCCGCCGAGACGCCGAGCACGACGAGCGTCGACGCGAGCCTCGCCCGCCGGGCGGCGACCAGCCGGGCACCGAGGCCGGCCAGGCCGCTGAGCAGCCTGCGGAGCGCCGGGCGGGCACGGCGGGCGTTGACCGCGAGGTCGGCCCCCCGCAACAGGCGCGACGGCGAGCGCCCGGCCGCCCGCCAGGCCGGCCAGGCCGAGGTCAGTACGGCCACCGAGACGGCGAGCGCCCAACAGCCGATCAGGGGCACCACGATCCTCCCGCCGGGCGGGAGCTCGTTGAGCAGCTCGAGCAGGCGGGTGCTCGGCGGCGTCGCGACCAGCCCGCCCGCGAGCACGCCGATCCCGGCGGCCGGTGCGGAGATCGCAAACGACTCGAGGGCGGCGGCCCCGGCGACCCACCCGCGCCCCGCACCCAGCGCCCTGCGCACGCCGATTCCCCGCAGCCGGCGATCGACCTCGGCCCGCGACGAAGCCGCCAGCATCACGCCGGCCGTGATCAGCGCGATCGCCGAGAGGGCGATCAGCAGGGCGATCACGATGCCCGCGGCCTGGTCGAGCACCAGGCGGACACCCGACCGGGTCGTCAGCCGCAGGCCGCGGAGGCCGTAGCTCTCCGACCGCGCCTGCTCGAGCGTCGCATCGAGGCCGGCCGGGCTGCGCAACCAGACCTCGACGGTGTTCACGTCCTGGTCGACACGCCCGGGAAAGCTCGCCGTGATGCCGGCCCGCGAGACGTAGACCCGCGGCTCGGCGAGCGGAAAGCCGACGTTGTCCGGAGCCTCCGAGAGCCCCACGACCCGCTCGGTCCGCAGCCGGCCGATGCGCAGCGTCGAGCCGACCCGGATCCGCCAGGCCCGCGCAAGCGCCTGTTCGACGACGACCTCGCCCGGCGCGGATCCGAGGTCACGACCGGCGACGATCGCGTAGCCCCGCCGCCCGGGGTCGAGCACCTCGAGCACGCCGCTCCCCGAGAAGTGGCCGTTCGCCGCGAGCGGGATGTTCGTGATCTCCAGGCGGGTCGTGAACGTCTCGAGATCGGGCAGGGCTCCGACCCGGGCTGCGACCTTCGAGGCCGGCTGGTCGTCGAAGCGGGCGATCACATCCGGCAGCTGGGCGGCCCGCGCACTCCGGTTGAAGCCGCCGCCCAGCCCGTCGCTGACGAGCACCGAAGTCGCGAGCATCATCGCCGCCAGTCCGACCCCGACCGCCGCGAGCACCGCTCGGCGCCGGCGCGCCCGCAGCGTCGAGCGCGCCTCCCGCCAGGCAGCCCTCATCGGTGCGCCGCGGCGACGAGGCGACCGTCGCTCATCACGACGACCCGATCGGCGGCCGCCGCCGCGTCGCGTTCATGCGTCACGATCACGACCGCCCGGCCCTCGCCGGTCAGGCCGCCCAGCAGGGCGAGGACGTCGGCTGCGGCGTCGGTGTCGAGATTCCCGGTCGGCTCGTCGGCGAGCACCAGCACGGGATCGTTGACCAAGGCCCGGGCGATCGCGAAGCGCTGCTGCTCGCCGCCCGAGAGCTCATGCGGTGCCCGGCCGGCGACCCCGGCCACCCCGAGCTCCTCGATCAGCCGCGCCGCTCGGGCGGCTCCGCCGGCCGGCGACCCCGGCAGGCGGGTCGGCAGGAGGACGTTCTCCTCGCCCGAGAGCTCCTCGACCAGGGCGAACGACTGGAAGACGAAGCCGATCCGCCGCAGACGCAGCCGGGTCAGCGCCCGATCCGACGCCCCGACCAGCTCGTCGCCCCCGACGACGATCGATCCGGCGTCCGGGCGGTCGAGGCCGCCGAGCAGGTGCAGGAGGGTCGACTTGCCCGATCCCGACCGGCCGAGCACCGCGACCAGCTCACCCTCCCCGACCGACAGGTCGACGCCGTCGAGAACCCGGCGGGCCGCGCGTCGGTGTCCGACCTGCTTGACGACGCCGCGCGCCACGAGGATGTCCCGCATCAGCCGCAAACGGTAGCCGTCCGGTCCTCACGCTCACCCCGCTGGTGCTCGCGAGCTCCGGCTACGCCCTGCGCCCACGCGTGCCGGCTGGGGCCGTCGCCGCCGGCGACCGGCGCTCGCCCGCGCGGTCGGCGCGTGGCAGGCGCGGAAAGTCCGCCGGCGAAGGGCCGTTGGTTTCCCCGACGCCGGCCGTGTTCACCTCAGAACGCCACATCGCAACGACTCTGGAGGACACCTGAGATGACCATCGCAACCAAGCTCGGCGCTGCCGGCGCCGCGATCGCGATCGCCACAGCCGGGGTGGCCGCGGCCACCCCGGCGCCGATCGTCGGCGCCCAGCGGACATGGACCGGCGCGACCGCGCCGCTGACGATCGCCGGGACCGGGCTCCACAAGGGGGACCGGATCCCCAGGCGCGACCGGATCGTCTACCGGGACGTCACGCTCGGCGGCAGGCGGGTCGTCAACTTCACGATCAAGGCCCCCGCCGGCAAGACGATCCGCGGCGTCATGCCGGCCGAGCTCGCCGCCCGTCCGCTGGTCGACTTCCTCGTCACGAACGTCAAGCCGCGCGGGCGGCCGGCCTCGGCCCGCTACTACCCCGGCGGCACGCGGGTCACGCTCCGTGCCCGTGAGTACCCGGCCGGCGGCGCGGAGATCACCGGCCGGATCTACGCGCTCGCCAGCTGACGCACGAACCATCCGCTCGGGTCACGAGCTCCGCCGCGGTCATCCCCGGCGGAGCTCCGCCCGGCGGATCTTGCCGCTCGGCGTCGTCGGGAGGGCGTCGACGAAATCGACGATCCGCGGGTACTTGTATGGCGCCGTGACGTCGCGGCAATGCCGCTGGAGAGCTTCGGCCAGGCCGGCCGAGGGCCGATAGCCCGCGCGCAGGACGACGACCGCTCTTACGATTGACCCGCGCTCCAGATCGGGGAACGCGACGACCGCGGCCTCGGCGACCGCCGGATGCCCGACTAGCGCCGACTCCACCTCGAACGGCCCGATCCGGTACCCGGCCGAGATGATCAGGTCGTCTGTCCGCCCCTCGAAGTGGAGGTACCCGTCCGCGTCCTCGGTCACCCGGTCGCCCGTCCGCCACGGGCCGCTCGGCGGCGGCTCGCCGACGTAGTTGAGGAAGAAGGTCGGCACGGTCCGCGGGTCGGCGACCAGCTCGCCGTCGTCGACCCACAGGCGCACCCCCGGCAGGGCCCTGCCCATCGACCCCGGCCGGACCGGCTCGCCCAGCGGCATCGCGGTCAGCTGGCCGGTCTCCGTCTGACCGTATCCGTCGCGGATCGACCCGCCCGTGGCCTCCTCCCACGCGCGCAGGACCTCCGGATTCAGCGCCTCGCCGGCCGCGACCATCCCCGTCAGGTCGGGCAGCCGGGGGATCGTCGCGCGGGCGGCGATCAGCCGGTACTCGGTCGGCGCCATGCACAGCACGTTGACCCGCTCACGGGCTGCCAGCTCGAGCCGCTCGGCCGGGTCGAAGCGCCCGTCGTGGAGGAGTGCCCGCGCCCCGCAGAGCCATGGCGCGACGAAGACGTTGCGCGCCGACTTCGACCACCCGCTCGCCGCCGTGCACCAGACCAGCTCGCCCCGGCGGGCTCCCAGCCAGCTGCGGGCCTGGAGCTCCTGTCCGGCGAGGTAGCGCTGGCCATGGAGCACCGCCTTCGGCTCGCCGGCGGTCCCGCTCGTGAAGACGATCAGGCAGGGGTCGCCGGGGTCGAGCTCGACGGCCGCCGGCCGGGCTCCCGCATAGAGCTCGGGATCCCCACACCAGAGCACCGGGCAGTCAGGCTCCGCGGCCGCCAGCTGCGCGGCGTTGCGCTCGTCGGCGAGGATCACCGCCGGTCGGGCGACCTCCAGGCGGAGTCGGAGATCCGCTGCGCGGAGCTGCTCGTTGCACGGGACGACGACCGCCCCGATCCGAAAGCAGGCGACCATCGCGAGGACCCACTCCGGGCGGTTTCCGATCAGCGTCAGGACCCGCTGGCCCCGGCCGATCCCCAGCCCCGCCAGCGTGCCGGCGAGCCCGGCGCTCTCGGCCGCGACCCGACCGAACGTCCACTCCGCGCGGGACTCGTCCCGGCGCAGCTCGACCAGCGCCAGGCGGCCCGGGTCGGCCGCGTCGACCACGTCTCGGGCGAAGTTCACGGGGGTATCCTCCAGCTTCGGCTGGATAATTGGCCCACTAGTCACGGACGGAGCGAGCATGGCGGTTGCCGCCGACCCCAACAAGAAGACCGACGAGCAGCAGGCGATCATCGAGATGGTCCGTCAGTTCGCCGACGAGCAGATCCTCCCGAACGCCGGCCGCCTCGACCGGGCCGACGAGTTCCCGACGGAGATCGTCGCCCAGATGCGCGAGCTCGGCCTGTTCGGCGTCACGATTCCCGAGCAGTACGGCGGGATGGGGCTCGACCTGGCGACGTACGCGATGATCGTCGAAGAGCTCTCCCGAGGCTGGATCTCGATCTCCGGGATCGTCAACACCCACTTCATCGGCTCGTACCTGCTGATGAAGTTCGGAACCGAGGACCAGCGCCGCAGGTACCTCCCGACGATGGCGACCGGCGAGGTCCGGGCGGCCTTCTCCCTCTCGGAGCCCGAGATGGGCTCGGACGTCCAGGCGATCAAGAGCCACGCCGAGCGGCGCGACGACGGCCGGTGGGAGATCAACGGCCAGAAGATGTGGGTCACCAACGGGTTGATGAGTGGCCTCGTCTTCGTCCTCGTCAAGACCGATCCCGACGCCCAGCCCCGCCACCGCGGGTTCACGTGCTTCATCGCCGAGAAGGAGGGCGGCGTATCCGAGAACGTCGGCGAATACGCCGGGCTCAACGTCCCCCCGAAGATCCAGAAGCTCGGCTACAAGGGCGTCGAGTCGACCGAGCTCGTCTTCGATGGATACCTGTGCCCGTCAGAGAATGTTCTCGGAGGGGAGCCCGCCGGGTTGAACGCCGGCTTCGCGCAGATGATGGACGCCCTGGAGGTCGGCCGGGTCAACGTCGCCGCCCGCGGCGTCGGGATCGCCCAGCGGGCTCTGGAGTTGGCGCTGCGCTACTCACAGGAGCGCAAGGCCTTCGGCAAGCCGATCGCCCACCACCAGGCGATCCAGTTCAAGCTCGCCGACATGGCCACCCAGATCGAGGCCGCACGATTGCTGACGATGAGCGCCGCCCGGCTGAAGGACGCCGGCCAGCGGGCCGAGCTCGAGGCCGGGATGGCCAAGCTGTTCGCCTCCGAGGCAGGTCGGTTCTGCGTCGAGGAGTCCTTCCGCATCCATGGCGGCTACGGCTACTCCAAGGAGTACGAGATCGAGCGGCTCTACCGCGACGCGCCGCTCCTGCTGATCGGCGAGGGGACATCCGAGATCCAGCGCATGGTGATCGGCAGGAAGCTGCTCGAGCGGCACAAGATCTGACCGACCTTAGTCGCGACGTCCCCGGGTGGACGAATGTCGTATGCCGCAACGCCTCGTTGCGGCCGATGGCTCCCTCGTAGGAGTGCTCCGAGCGGCCGGACCGCCCGAAGTCCCCGAGGAGAGGCGGAACGGAGATGGGACGCGTGAGGGTCACCTCGGCCGCAGCTCTGGCCGCGCTGGTTGGGTGCGCCCTGACGGCTGGGCCGGCGTCGGCGAACTTCTCCCGCGTCCATCAGGGCGCGACGTCGAGCTCCCAGGCGTCGACCGGCAACTACTTCACGAAGATGGTGATCTCCGACGTCGGGACCGGCATCTCCGCCGGGCGGCAGGATCTCCCCCAGGACGGGCTAGGCGATGTCGTCGGCATCACGTCGAGCACGGCCGGCGGCCAGACGCCCGGCTTCTACCGGATCCTCCAGGCCGCGGCCGGCCATCAGCCGTGGACGCTCAGCGAATCCGACGGAGCCGCCGGCTACGCGCCGACCGACCTCGCCCTCGGCAGCGACCCGAACGCCGGCGGCGACGTCTTCTACTGGACTGACGGGCTCGGCGGTCTGGCCGAGGACATCGCCTTCAACGGCCGCGGCTCCGACAGCGACCAGGACTCGGTGACCCGCGCCCATCCCCAGGTCGCGCTCGCGCTCGGCAACATCGAGACCAGTCCCGCACTCGAGGCCGGCGCCTTCCAGCTGCTCAACGACGATTCCCTCGCCCTCTGGGGCAAGACCAACGGCGGGATCATCGGCCCGGGCAGCTACCTCCCGACGCCGACCGGCACGCGCGTCTGCGGCGGCCACCTCCTTGTCGGCGATATCACCGGCGACGGCGCCGACGACATCATCCAGTACGGCAACGCGTGCGGCGGCACCGACAGCGGCTTCCAGGTCTGGACCGGCGGGGCCGGCAGGACGCCGGCGAACTTCACCTACCAGGGCTACTTCTCGGTCGGTCCCGGCCTCCGGTCGATGCAGATCGCAGACCTCAACGGCGACGGCCACGACGACCTCGCGTTCACGTTCGCCGCGAGTCTGACCAGCGGCGACGGCGCGTACGCCGTCGCCCTCTACGACCCGTCGCTCACGCTCGACAACAAGCCGGCCCTCCACTTCGGCTTCCAGCCGGGCAACGACGCGACCGTCGACGCGCACACCGTGACCGGCGGAGCCGGAGCCCTCCAGATCGGGGACGTCGCCGCTCCGGCGAACCCGAGCGCCGACACCGACGGGCATCCCGACCTCGTGATCGCCCAGCCCCAGTCCGGGCAGATCGTGGTCCTCGCGAACGATCCGTCGAGCCCGGGCACCTCGTTCACGCCGTACGGCGCCCCGACCAGGTTCGGCGACGGCACCGGCGTCGCCAACGGCCCGGACGGGCTGACGCTCGGGAGCATCGACAACGACGCCCGCCTCGACATGGTCGCCTGGGCGACCCGCCCGACCGCGGCCGACTGGGAGGTCTACACGGCGACCCGCCCGCCGACCCTGACGCTCACGGCCTCGGCGACGAAGGCCTTCACCGGTGTGCCGGTGGCCTTCACCGCGACGGCCGGGGCACCGCCGGACTCACCACAGGACGCCGTGCTCGACCACGTCGACTGGGACTTCAACGGCGACGGGACGACCGATCAGACGACGACGACGGCGACCGTCGACCACACGTTCACGACGATCGGCGACAAGCCCGCCACCGCGACCTTCGTCAACACCGCCGGCGACAGCGTCACCGCGCAGCTCTCGACCCCTGTCCGGATCGGCACGCCTCTGGTCGTCGCGCTCACACCCAAGCCGGCGTCCACGACGCCTGGGACCGCGACCGACTTCACGGCTGCCGCGACCGGCGGGTACCCGGGCAGCGGCGGGGCGTCGCCGTCCTACACGTACACGTTCACGACCGACGCCAACACCCGTACGAGCCCGCAGGCCGCCGTCCTGCGAGCCACCTGGACGTCCGCGACCAGGGGCGCCGTCGGCGTCAGCGTGAGCGACGGGCAGGGCCAGAGCGCGACCGACTCGGTGTCGGTCCGCGTCGCCACCCCGCTGAACGTCGCGGTCGCCCCGCAGGCCGGCCGGAACCTGATGGCCGGTGAGACGCGGACGCTGATCGCGACCGCGACCGGCGGCATCGGCGCGCTCCACTACGCGTGGGACCTCGACGGGAACGGCACCTACGAGACCGACACCGGGACCTCGGATCAGACGTCGGTGAGCTTCCCCTCGGCCGGCACGCCGACGGTCGGCGTCCAGGTGACCGACTCGGACCCGGCCGGGGGCGTCGTCGTCACGGCAACCTCGAGCCTGATCGTCCGACCGGTGCTGAGCGCCGTGATCGACCAGCTTCCGGCGTCGCCGGTCCCCGGGGATCAGATGACATTCGACAGCGTCGACAGCACCGGTGGCGAGCCGATCGGCGCGACGCCGTACACCTACGCCTGGACGCTCGACGGCGCGGCCCTGACCGGCGAGACGGGCGCGACGCTGACGCAGACCTTCGCGACGGCCGCTCGCCACACGGTCGGCCTGACGATCACCGATGCCTACGGCCGCACCCAGCAGGCGAGCGACGCGTTCAAGGTCGCCGCGCCGCTGGTCGCAGACTTCTCGAGCACGCCGCTCGACCCGCAGCTCGGCGACCCCGTCAAGTTCGACTCGACCGCGACCACCGGCGGGATCCCGCCGTACACCTACGCCTGGGACCTCGACGGCGACGGCAGCTTCGATCCCGCGGTGGCGGGCGATCCCGCGCCGACCCGGTCGTACTCGACCAGCGGGATCTACCAGGTCGAGCTGCGGGTCACCGACAGCGACGGCGTCGTCGCGACCGTGACCAGGCCGGTCGGTGTCGCCGCGGTCCTGACCGCCGACCTGCGGATCCTCCCGGCTGCGCCGGCGCCCGGACAGGTGGTCACCTTCGACGGGACGACCACGGTCGGCGGCACGCACCCGTACACGTACGCCTGGACGCTCGACGGCGCCCTGCTGAGCGGACCGGGCGACGACGCCGATCAGATCCAGCGGACCTTCACGAGCGCCGGCCACCACACGATCGCCCTCAGCGTGACCGATCAGGCCGGCCACACCAGCGTCGTCGCGGCCGAGTCCTTCAAGGTCGCCGCGCCCGTGACGGCGGCGTTCACCACGACACCGGCACTCCCGCAGACCGGGGAGCAGGTCAGCTTCGATGCCGGCGCGTCGAGCGGCGGGATTGCACCGCTCCACTACGCCTGGGACCTCGACGGAGACGGTACCTATGAGGACGACACGGGGACGGCAGCGGCCGACCACGTGACGTTCGCGACCGACGGCGTCCACGTCGTCGGTCTGCGGGTGACCGACGCCGACGGTGTCAGCACGACGATCACCCACAACGTCGGAGTCGCACCGGCCCTGACCGCCTCGCTGACCCACTCGCCGGCGATCCCGGCGCCCGGGCAGGTCGTGACGCTGAACGCGGCGGGCAGCACGGGAGGAGCCGGCGCGCTGAGCTTCGCCTTCGACCACGACGGCGCCGGCACGTTCGCGGACTCGTCCGGCGGGGCGCCGGCCTTCGCGACGACGTTCACCACAAAGGGCGATCACGCCGTGGCCGTCCGGGTCACCGACTCCGGTGGCCATCAGCAGGTCGCCGACGACGTCGTGACCGTCGCCGACCCGCTGGTCGCCGGACTCACCCTGACGCCGGTCCACCCGGAGACCGGCGACGTCGTGACGCTCGACGCGACGGGCTCGACCGGCGGGGTCGGGACGCTCCACTACGGCTTCGACCTCGACGGCGACGGCAAGGTCGACGGGGCGACGACGACCGCGGCCACGACGACGACGACCGTCGCCCGTCCGGGCACCTCCCGGTTTGGCGTCGACGTCGCCGACGACCGCGCCCAGCACGCCCAGGCGATCGCGACGACCGTCGTCACCCAGCGCCTCGTCCCGGCCTTCGCGATCCCCTCCGTGATCACCGACGACCAGCCGGCGACCTTCGATGCGAGCGCGACAACAGGCGGAGCGCCGCCGCTGCACCTGCGGTGGGACCTCGACGGAAACGGCTCGTATGAGACCGACGCCGGCAGCGCGCTGACCGAGACGGCTCCGTTCCCCCACGACGGGACCCAGACCGTCGGACTCGAGGTGACCGACGCCCTCGGTCACGTGCACGCCGTCCGCCAGTCGATCACGGTCCTCCAGGGATGCATCCACTCGCTCCGGTTCGGGTCGACCCAGATCACGACGGCGACCAGCGCGATCTGCCTGAACAGGACCTCGGGCTCCGCCGATTCCTCATACACCGCGAGCGGTTCGATCCTGCTCAACGGCATGCCGATCATCAAGGCGCCGGGGTCGACGCTGACGATCACGCCGCCGATCGGAACCGCACTCGCGAAGATCACCGGGACGGCCGTCCGCGTCGACGAGGCCGGCGCGAACATCGTCAACGGCGCGATCGACTGGCTGCTTCCGGCCGGCACACCCGGACAGGAGCACTCGATCGCGAACGTGGGTCTCGCGCCCAGTGGGATCGACCTGCTCGGCCTCCACGCCGAGGGGCGGATCTCCTTCGCGCTGGGCACCGACGCCGACGGGACGCCCTACGTGCGGGTCGGCGCCTACCTCGAGATCCCGGGCTTCACGCTCACCGAGGCGGCCGAGTCGCCCGGGGTCACCGGGAAGATCTCGTTCCGGATCGACGTCAACGGCGTCCACTTCGACGCCGTCAAGATGGAGGTCGACCACGCCAAGCTCCACGACCTCGATATCAACGACATCTGCCTGTCCTACGTGGCGGCCGGCCAGACCGGCGACCAGTGCGACCAGTTCTCAGACCCGGCCGGCCAGCCGTTCCTGACCTGCGCGACGAACACGGCGACGAACCGGTGGAACGGGACGATGGACGTGACGCTGCCGACCAAGGGCGACGCCGGGTTCGCCTTCTCGGGCGAGCTCCAGGACGGGACGCTCGGCAACGTCGCCGCGAAGGCCGAGTTCGGGCACACGGTCCCGCTGGAGGAGGGCGTGTACCTGAAGTCGATCGCCGCCGGCATATGCCTTACGCCGGCGCCCCTGCAGATCCGCGGCCAGGCCGTGATCAGCGCGCTCCCGCTCGGCTCGGACGAGGCGATCGAGGTCGACGGGTCGTTCCTCTACGTCGACGCCGCCAACGGCCAGCCGTGGTCGATCACCCTCCAGGGCGGCCTCACGATGTTCAACCACCACATCGCGGACGGGACCCTCTCGCTCAACGGCGACGACGCCCTCGACGTCGGCTTCGACGCGCACCTCCAGCTCCCGAGCGACGACGTCGACGCCGCGTCGGTCGACGGCCAGGTCAACGGCTGGCTCCAGGGCACGTCGTTCGACATCGAGGGGAGCGTCAGCGTCTGCCTGCTCGACGTCGCGTGCGTCGACGGCAACGCCCTGGTCTCGAGCGACGGCGTCGCCGCGTGCGCGTCGCTCGGCACGATCTACTACCCGATCGTCACCTTCAGCGACGGCATCCCGGACTTCTCCTACGGCAGCTACACCGTCAAGACCGGCTTCGGATACCCGTGGGGCGGCAGCGTCGACGTGATGGGCGACTCGTGCGACGTCGGCCCGTGGCGGCCGGCTGGAGCCCCCGACGGGGCCAGCGCATCGGCGCTCCGGGCGGCCGCGAGCAGCCCGTACAGGTTCACCGTCAAGCCCGGCACGATCCTCGAGAGCGTCCGGCTGCACGGCGCCGGCGGCTCGCCCGACGTGACGGTGACCGGCCCCGACGGCACCCGGATCGAGGCGTCGGCCCTGCTCGGGGCCTCGCGCAAGACCGGCGCGTACCTGATCGCCCAGGACCGGCAGAACGCGACGACCGCGTTCCAGCTGCTCAAGCCGGCGCCCGGCGTCTGGACGGTGACCCCGGCGCTCGGCAGCACGATCACCTCGGTCGACACGGCCCCGCTCGAGCTCCCGCCGGCGGTCGGCGCCCGCGTGATCCACGGGTCGACCGGCTACCGCGTCGACTACACCTACACGCCGCAGGCCGGCGCCCGGCTGAACTTCGTCGAGCACCACGGCGGTCTCGCACAGAGCCTCGGGTCGGGCCACGCCGCCACCTGCCCGGCGGCGGTGCGGCGGCGGACCGGGCGGAGCGCCAGCGTGAAGGTGCTCTGCGGCGAGGTCGGCTTCACGCCGGCCGACGGCCCAGGCGGTCCCCGGCAGATCGACGTGCAGATAACCCGTCACGGGATGCCGCTGAGCACCTTCAAGGTGGCCTCGTTCGTCGCGCCGCCCCCACGCCGGCCCGCTCGAGTGCCGGCGCTGCGCCTGCACCGGACTTCCAAGCACGTGGTTCTCGCCTGGGCGGCCTCGCGGCTCGCGTCGCGCTACGAGGTCAGCGCGACGTCGACCGAGGGCTACCAGCGCCTCTACGTCAGCCGGCCCGGCTGCCGGGTGCTGGCCCTCCCGGCGAGCCCGACCTTCACCTCGGTCTCGGTCACGATCACGCCGGTCGGCGCGAACGGACGGCGGGGCTCCGCGGCTGGTCTGCGCCTCCCGGTCAGGGCGCTCCACTCCGGCGCACGGGCGATCCATCCGGTCAGCGGCGTGCCCCGGTCGACGTGTCGGTAGGGCGGACGCCGGCCCGCGGGCGCTCGGATGGGTGTGCCGGCCGAGCCGAAACGCTCGACTAGACTGCCGCCGGTGAGTTCAGCTACAGACGCGAAGTCGCAGATCGAGAGCGCGATCGCCCGCTTCATGCAGGAGGTCCCGGCCCTCAAGCCGCTCAAGCTGGTCTTCGGGCTCGAGCTGCGCGGTCGCGGCGACGTCCAGCAGTTCCGGGTCGAGCTGCCGGGACCGAAGATCACCAAGGACTCGGCGCCGGAGGCCAAGGTCCGCATCGAGATGGCTCGCGCCTTCTTCAACGAGATGGCCAAGGACGCGAAGCTCGCCGACTGGCAGGACGCCTTTCGCTACGGCCAGGCCAAGGCGACCGGGGTCCCCCAGATCCTCCAGCTCGTCGCCCACGTGGCCGAGCTCCAGGAGGAGCGCAACCGGCTGCGCCGGGCCAAGCACGCCAAGCAGTAGGTCAGGTTCGCCGGCTCGGGGCTCGGGGCTCGGGGCTCGGGGTCCGCGGTGCCGGGCTCAGGCGTCCTGAGGCTGCTCGGTGATTGCGTAGGCTGACGGGGACGGCTCACCCGGCGAGGGCAGCGGGGGGCTCGCCGGGGGGGACGCCATCAACTCGACGCGGTGGCCGCCCGGCGTCCAGGCGAACGCCCGCGGCGCGCCCCAGTGCTCGGTCCGCGGCTCGACCGGGTGGCCGGCGCTTTGCAGACGCTCGAGGGTCCCCGCGTAGTCGGGGACCACAACGGCGACGTGACCCTCGGGCATCACGGTCGGCTGCTCGGTCCAGAGCAGGTGGATCTGGGTCCCGTCGCGCTCGAGCCAGGCTGCCCGCGCGCGGAGGCTCGCGGGCGGGTCGACGACGACGAAGCCGAGCTCGATCCAGAACGCCGTAGCCGCGGGACCATCGGCCGGGCGCGTCTCGAGGGCGACGTGCGCGATCACCCCGGCGACGCTACCAGGGCCGGCGTCCGCGGGCCAGCGGCCACGTCGCCGGTGGCGGGCGTGGAACTCACTACATCTTCGGTGTGAACCACTGACATGGTGTCAGGGCACTGCCACCGCACTTACCGTGAGTTCCACGTCTGCCGGCGCCGGACGCCCCGCATCCGATGCTCTCTGTCATACCGCCGCGGCCGCCGCCACATGTCTGACACGCAATGGTTACACCGGCCATCGGTACTGTGCTAGGCTGTCCCGTACCGGTACAGCGAACGGGCGTTTGGGTGAGGAGTATCACTTGGTGCCTTAGGCCAGCCGGAAGGCGTGACGTTCTCCCCGACCAAAGGCCAGCGTGGCCTTTCCGGGCGTCACGCGTGGACGCACCCTACGACCTCCCCAGATGAGCGGTCCGCGGTCCTTCGGTCCATGCCGGGCACGCATGCCTGACAGAAGAAGTACCAGCACAGACCGCTCCGATCGGAGTGGCCTGGAGACCGATCAGCCTGACTCAGAGGTGAGGAATGCCGGCGTCCAGAAGCAACCGTCGAGCGGTGCGGAGCGCCGTGAGGACGGCGCTCGTGGTCGGGGTGGCCGTCGCGTCGATCGCGTCGTGGGTCTCGCCCGTCTCGGCGTCGACGCTCTTCAACCAGCCGTTTCAGAACAACACGGTGAACGGCTCCGCGGGCACCGTGTCGGCGCCGGCTGCGACGGGGCTCAAGACGAACGTCGTCTGCCTCTCGGCTGCCGGAAACGCCACCGCCAACCCGCTGGCGAGTTGCGCCGCGCCGAACGATGCCCAGGGCTCGGGTGCGCTGCGGCTGACCTCAGCCGGGGGAGGCCAGGAGGGCGGCATCTTCGCCAACGGCAGCGTGCCGACCTCGCAGGGCCTGGACGTGACGTTCAACTCCTACCAGTACGGCATCGCCAGCTCCGGCGCGGACGGGCTGGCCTTCGCGCTGGCCGCCGTCGATCCGGCGAATCCCTTGACGCCGACGATCCTCGGGCCCACCGGTGGAGCGTTCGGGTACTCGGCGTTCACCTCCACAGCCGGCCTGACCCACGCCTACCTCGGGATCGGCGTCGACCCGTTCGGCAACTTCAGCAACAAGCTGTATGAGGGGACCGGCTGCACCGATCCGGCCAACATGAGCGTGAGGATGCCCGGGGAGGTCGCGGTGCGGGGGCCGGGCCAGGGCACCGTCGGGTACTGCGCCCTGAACAGCAGCGCGGCGACCGCCACCTCGACTCCCCTCACCCTGCGGGCGACGACGGCGACGCGCGCGCCGGCGGTCGTCCCGATCGAGGTGGCCTACAACCCGAGCGCGGTCGCAGTGACGACGCCTTCCGGGCTCGTCGTCCCGGCCCGGAGCTACGAGGTGAAGTACACGCCTGTGGGCGGCGCCGCCAAGACGCTCGCCGGGGCGCTGCCGGTCGTGCCGGCAGGCCTGTACCCGGCGAGTTGGGTCAACGCCAGCGGGTTTCCCAAGCAGCTGACGTTCGGCTGGGTCGGCTCCACGGGCTCGGTGATCGACACCCACGAGATCGCCAATGCCCTGGTCACCACGCTGAACCCCGTCCCGGTGCTCGCCGTGTCGCAGACGAGCTACGCGGCGGCGACGCTCCCAGCGGGAAGCCCGGTCACCTACACGCTCGCCGCGAGCGCGTCGGGCGCGAGCGAGACTCTGCCGGTGACGGTGACCGAGACGCTCCCCGCCGGGGTTCTGCCGGTCGGGGCGTCGGGCACGGGCTGGGTCTGCGGCGTGCCGAGCGGGCAGCAGATCTCCTGCACGAACGGCACGAACCCCTTCATCAGCGGCTCGATCACCGTGAATGGAGTCGTCAACACGGCCGGCGCAACCGCCGGTGTGACGGCCGCCGTGATCGCGGCGTCGTCCTCGGCCACCGCGTCCTCCAGCGACGGCAGCACCGGCACGTCGTCGAACGCGCCGGCCGGCACGATTCCGACGACGCCGAGCCCGCTCGCCACGCTCCTACCGACGGGCCCGGCCGGAGGCGACAACGACGTCAAGGTGACCGGCACGAACCTCGGCGGCGCGACCGCCATCGAGATCGGGACGGCTGCCGAGTTCGCTGCGGGCACACCGACCACCGAGGTTCTCTGCGCGGCGTCGGCTCCGGGGTGCTTCACCGTCACGAGTGCCGTCAGCCTCGACATCCCGGACATGCCGGCTCACGCGGCGGGCCTCGTGACGGTCAACGTCGTCAGCCTCGGCATCGCCGGGACAACGGCCTACACGTACGCCGCCGGCCCGGCCCTCCTCTTTGCGGCACCGCCGAGTGGCGAGGCGAACGTCGCCTATAGCGACCAGTTGACGGCGGTCGGGGGAACGCCGCCCTACCACTGGTCGCTCAGCAGTGGCACGCTGCCGGCCGGACTGACCCTGGGCGCGTCGACGGGACTCCTCTCAGGCACACCGGCCAGCGCCGCGGTCGGCACCGATGCGTTCACGATCCAGGTCACCGACAGCCTCTCTCAGACCGACACGAAGACGGTCAGCCTGGCGATCATCGCCGCTCCGTCGCTCGGCTTCGCGGCCCTGCCGGCCGGCTGGACCCGGACCGTATACGGAGATACGCTCACCGAGTCGGGAGGGACCGCCCCGTTCACGTGGGCAATCGCAAGCGGCAGCCTGCCGGCGGGCATCAGCCTGAGCCCGGACGGTGTCCTGAGCGGGACACCGACTGCGGTCGGAACGGCGTCCTTCACGGTCAGCGTGACGGACGCCAACGGTCAGAGCGCCACGCAGGCCGCGAGCCTCAGCGTGGCGGACGGTGTGCGGGCGACCGGCACTGCTCCGCCTCAGGCGGACGTCAACGTCGCGTACAGCTACACCGCCGGCGCGACCGGCGGCACGGCGCCCTACACGTGGTCGATCAACGCCGGGAGTCTCCCGGCCGGACTCACGCTCAGCGCTGCCGGCGTCCTCAGTGGCACGCCGACCCTCGCGGGCAGCTACCCGTTCTCGGTCAATGTGATCGACCAGAACGGCGGCATCGACACGCTCCAGGTCACCTTCGTGGTCGCACCGGCCGTGGCGGTGACGTCCGCCGCGGCGCTGCCGTCGGCTGACATCCATGCCGCGTACTCCACTGCGCTGAGCGCCTCCGGCGGGACCGGAGCCTACACGTGGTCGTTGACCTCCGGCACGCTTCCGGCCGGTCTCCTGCTCGCGGCCGCGACCGGGATCGTTTCGGGGACCCCGAGCGCCACCGGAGTCTCGAGCTTCACGGTGACGGCGGTGGACTCGTACGGTCAGTCGTCGTCGAAGCCGACGACGTTGACCGTCGACGCCGACCCGCTGCTCGGGTTCGGGACGCCCCCGGCGGGGGAGGTCGGCGTGGCGTATGCCGATCAGCTGACGGAGTCGGCCGGGACAGCGCCGCTTGCGTGGACGGTGAGCGTGGGGTCGCTCCCGGCGGGCTTGACGCTGAGCGCGTCGACCGGCCTGATCAGCGGAACTCCGACGACGGCGGCGACATCGAACTTCACCGTGACGGTGACCGACGCGGACAGCCAGAGCGCGACCCAGGCGACGAGCATCAGCATCGTCGGCGACCCCGCCCTGGCGTTTGCCGCGCCGCCGGGTGGCGAGGTGGGTGTGGCGTATTCGGATCAGCTCGCGGCGTCCGGCGGGCTCGGCACGTACACGTGGTCGACCACCGGGACGCTGCCGGCCGGCGTCACGCTCGGCGGCTCGACCGGGCTCCTCGCGGGGACGCCGACCTCGGCCGGGACGTTCAGCTTCACGGTCAAGGTGACCGACTCGGCTGGTCAGTTCGCGACGCAGGCCGCGAGCGTCACGGTGGCAGCTGATCCCCTGCTCGGGTTCGGGACGCCGCCGGCGGGTGAGGTCGGCGTGGCGTATTCGGATCAGTTGACGAAGTCGGGTGGGACCGGGCCCTTTGTGTGGACGGTGAGCGTGGGATCGCTCCCGGCCGGCTTGTCGCTGGGCGGATCGACGGGGCTGATCTCGGGAACGCCGTCGGCCGCGGCCGCGTCGAGCTTCACGATCCAGGTGAAGGATGCCGGCGGCCAGATCGTGACGCAGGCGACGAGCATCACCGTCGTCGGGGACCCGGTCCTGACGTTCGGGCCGCCGCCGGCCGGTGAGGTCAATGTCGGGTACTCCGATCAGCTCGCGGCCTCCGGCGGGACCGGGACATTCGCCTGGACGACGAGCGGAACCCTGCCGGGCGGCGTCGCGCTCAGCAGTTCGACCGGGCTGCTCTCGGGGATTCCGACGGCGGCCGGGACGTTCAGCTTCACGGTCACTGCGACCGACTCGGATGGGGAGTTCTCGACCCAGGCGACGAGCGTGACGATCGTGGCCGATCCGCTGCTCGGGTTCGGGACGCCGCCGGCCGGGGAGGTCGGCGTGGCGTATTCGGATCAGTTGACGAAGTCGGGTGGGACCGGGCCCTTTGTGTGGACGGTGAGCGTGGGATCGCTGCCGACTGGCTTGTCGCTGAGCGCATCGACGGGGCTGATCTCGGGAACGCCGTCGGCAGTGGCCACGTCGAGCTTCACGATCCAGGTGAAGGATGCCGACGGCCAGGTCGCGACTCAGGCGACGAGCATCAGCGTCGTCGGCGACCCGATCCTCGCGTTCCCGGCACCGCCGGCGGGTGAGGTCGGCGCCGCTTACTCGGATCAGTTGACGGCGTCCGGGGGCATGGGGTCGTACACATGGTCGACGACGGGGTCACTGCCGGGAGGCGTGACGCTCAACACCGCGACGGGGCTGCTGTCCGGCACTCCGACGACGGCTGGCACGTTCAATTTCACCGTGAAGGTGACGGATTCCGCCAACCAGTCCACGACCGAAGCGGCGAGCGTGACGGTCGCGGCAGCCCCGCTGCTCGGGTTCGCCTCGCCGCCCGTGGGTGAGGTCGGGGCGGCCTACTCGGATCAGCTGACCGAGTCCGGCGGGACCGCTCCGTTCGTGTGGTCGGTCAGCGCGGGGTCGCTCCCGGCCGGGTTGTCGTTATCGGCCTCGACGGGGTTGATCTCGGGAACGCCGAGCGCGGTCGTGTCGGCGAGCTTCACGATCCAGTTGAAGGACGCCGACAATCAGGTCGTGACGCAGTCGGCGAGCATCAGCGTCGTCGGCGATCCGGTCCTCGCGTTCCCGGCGCCGCCAGCCGGCGAGGTCGGCGTGGCGTACTCGGATCAGCTCGCCGCGTCCGGTGGGACGGGGACTTACACGTGGTCGGTCGCGGCGGGTCTCCCGCCCGGCGTGACGCTCGGCGCCTCGACAGGGTTGTTGTCCGGGACGCCGACGAGCGCCGGCCCGTTCAGCTTCACGGTCACCGTGACCGACGGCGCCGGGCAGGTCGCGACCGAGGCGACCAGCCTCAACATCACGGCAACGATCAGCATCAGCCCGGCCGTCCCCCCGGAGGGCGTGATCACCAACGGCGTCGGCGCTTCCTACGGTCCGCTGGCACTTACCGCGAACGGGCTCTCGAGCAGCTGCGGGGCGATCGCCTGCTCGTGGTCGGTCACGCCGGCACTGCCGCCCGGCCTGACGCTGTCGAACCCGAACCCGAACTCGGCCTCGGCCGCGATCTCCGGGACCCCGACGGCGGTCAAGACGGCGATCGTCGCGGTCACCGTCTCCCAGGGTGGGGTCGCGCAGGCGACGTTCCCGCTGACGATCTCCGACATCGAGAACCTGACCACCGGGATCGGCGCGTTTCCGACGGGGATGGTCGCCGACACGCGGAACGCACGGGTCTACGTCGCAGCGTCGCGGTCGAACCAGGTCGACTCGATCGACGCCTCCGCAAACCCGATAAAGGCGACGCCGACGCTGACGGCCCTCGGCACGAGCGTGCTGCGCTTCCCGGACGGCCTGGCGTACAGCTCGGCGAGCAACGCCCTGTTCGCCTCGGACTACGGGTCGACCAGCGCCGCCCATGTCTCGCCGCCGAGCACGGGAACGCCGCACAGCGACTTCGTGACGGGTTGCGGCGAGCAGGCGGGGATCGCGCAGGACACCGGCGGCACCGACGTCTGGGTGGGCTGCTCGGGCAACGGAAGCAGCGGCAAGGTCGCCGTGATGACGCCATCAGGCGGCTCGGTCGGGTCGTTCGTGCTTGGCGCGGGAGCGTCGTCGCCGAGCGGTGTCGCTCCGACCGGGACCTCCGGCCATGTCGCGGTCGCCGACGCCGCGGCCGGCAGGCTTTACACCGTCGGCGCGGCCGGCCCGATCGGGTCCGCGGCGGCACTGCCGGCGGGATCGGCGCCGGCGAACGTCGCGTACGCGAACGTCGGCGGCACCCCGTTCGACTATGTCGCCGACCCGGGGACCGGGCAGTTCAGCATCGTCAGCGAGGCGACGGACTCCTCACCGGTCGTCGCGGCCAATGTGACGCTGCCCAAGGCGACGAACCCGCCACAGCCGTATGGCATCGCGACGGACGGGTCGGCCCTTGTCGTCTCGGATGCGAACAACGCGAGCGCATACGTCTACACGCTCACGGCGAGCGCCCCGTACGCGACGCTGCGGTACACGATCGCCCTCCCGTCCAGCGCGGTTCCCGACGGGGTCGCCGACATGACCGTCGCCGGGACGAACCTCGCGTTCATCGGCAATGAGGGTGGGAACTCGGTGACCGTGATCGACCCGCCGCTCCCGGGCGGCGAGTCCAGGGTGACGGCCCCGAAGACGCCGATCCACCTGGGCCTGATCGGACGCCGGATCGGGCACGCCCTGCCCGGCTCGCCGCGTGCACGCGCGCGTGGCGGCCACGCCGTATACCCCGCACTCAAGTGAGGACGAGCATGAGCACTGACGACTCCAGCCGGGTTGTTCCCAGTAGACCGCGCCGCTCCTGCCCGCGGGCGCGCACCAAGGGTCTCGTCGTGCAGGATCTGGGCGGCGAGTCGCTGGTCTTCGACCGGGACCGCGATGTCGCGCACTGTCTCACCCCGGACGCCACTGTGGTCTGGCGAGCCTGCGACGGCGAGCACGATCACGCAGGGCTCGCTCGGCGCACGGGTATCGACGAGGCGCTGGTCGCTCACGCGCTCGACGAGCTGAGCCTGAAGGGATTGCTGGACGGCGTCCCTCCGCCCGCCGGTGGCGGTCCGTCCGTTTCGCGGCGGAGCGCGCTGAGGCGGATTGGTGCGGCGGGGCTCGCGGCGTCGTCGGTGCCACTGATCTTCTCCGCGACGATCGGGGCCCCGCTCGCACACGCGTCGGGCGGTGTGGCCGCTCAATGTGAGCCCTGCACGGTCTCCGGCGCTGGAGACTCATGCGGCGCCGGACTCATATGTCAGAACTCAGTCTGCATTCCCCAGGGCTGCAACATCACGCCCTGCAACCTCGGCGCGACCTGCGGCGGGTTCTTCCCTGGAACCTGCATGACCGGGTGCGCCGTGGGCCAGACGCTGTGCTGCGGCTCAGGCTGACACGACTAGAATCAGCGTATGACGAGAGACGAGGCGGAACGGGACTGCGCGGAGCGCAACGCAGCGTCAGGCGCGAGGCCCGGCGTTCACTGGCTGGTCCGCGAGGTGTCCCCGGGCGATTGGGGAGCCGTCCGCGTCGTGATCCCCGGCCTCGCAGGCCTCGGACCGACCGGGCCGCTGAAGACGACGACCGTGTCCGGCCCCCGACCCGAGCAGCCCCCGGATCCGCGCCCGGTCCACAACCCCTTGTGGGGCGGCACGCCGTGAGCTTTCCCGGCGGTCCTCGGGCCGCACCCGACGGCGGTCGGGCGGCGTGGCAGAAACTCGACATCGAGATCAGCCCGGGTCACTACCACTTCGAGCCGCAGGCGCCGCGTATGCCGATGCGCTTCCGTCGGGCGGCGGTGATGCGCGGCTACGAGACCGAGATGGGTGGCCTCGGAGCCGGCGAGGTGACCCTGACCGTGCACGACAAGCCGGCCGCCGGACACCAACCGGCCGCCGACGCTGACCTCCCGAATTTCGACGTCGACCCCGACGGCTCCGTCCACCCGCGGACGGTCTAGGCCGAAGTTCACCAGGGGGAACTTCGGTCTTGGGACCGACTCGGCGAAGCGCGGCCCGGTCGCTCAGCTCGTCGCGCCGAAGTCCTCGGTGTAGGTCGCACCAGGTCCGCTCCCGATGCTCGTCGGGGCGGTGGCGACCGCGCCGATCCCGGTGTCGCGGAAGGCCGGCCGGAGGATGTTGGCCCGGTGGCCGGGAGAGTTCATCCACAACGTGACGATCGATGCCGGCGTGGCGAGTGACCCGGTCGCGGCCGCGATGTTCTCGCCGATCGTCCACGCGTGGTTCGGCTTGACGTAGCCGACCGCGGTCATCCGCGACTGCGGCGTGCTCCCGGATGGGCTGACGTGATCGAAGTAGTTCTTAGCCACCATGTCGGCCGAGTGCTGGGACGCGGCGGTGCTCAGGGCCGTGTTGGAGCGGAGCGCCGGAAGACCGGCGGCCGCCCGCTGCTGGTTGATCAGGCAGAGCGTGGCCGTGGCGATCCGGCCGAGGTTGGCCGGCGTCGGCACGAGGTTGGCGTCGGCGCAGGCGGCGGCTGCGGCGGCCCGCTTCTGCGCGCTCCGATCGTGATGGTCCGAGCGTGCCGGCGCGCTGCGGTCGGCCGCCAGCGCCGGGGCCGCCGGGAGGGCCGCCGCCGCGGCGGTTGCAACGAGGACGAGGGTGGCGATCCGCATCCTGGGGTGCGGACGCGGGCTAGCACGAAGCATGTCAGACCTCCTGACGGTGGGCCGGGCTGGACCCGCGCCGCGGCACCTGCTGACTGCCAGCTGGTGGCCAGGCGATGGGTCTGTGCCTCCGCCTCGCGGGAGACCCCGTCCGTTCGGGAGGGAGTGACTGCGCGGCTTGCAGTCCCAATCGGCGGCGGGAACCGGTGCGCCGAGCTCGACCGGGCTTCCGTACGACGTCCGTCCAGCCGGGCGCCGGAGATTGCCGGTGCTCGCCGCGACGACCGGTCGGCTACAGGCTCACGGCGCCGGCGAGGGGCGCCCGCCGACCTGAGTCCGGCTCAGCGCAGAACGTTCTCGGCTGGGTCGTCCTCGTAGAGCTTGATCACGCGGACGCCGCGCTCGGGCCCGCCCTCCTGCTCCATCGCGACGAGGCAGAGCCTGCAGAGGACGCACTCGTCGAAGTTCGACTCCACGAGCGTCAGCGTGCCGTCGTCGGCAGCGGCGAAGATGTCGACCGGGCAGACCTCGACGAGCTTGGCGACGAGCTTGGCGTCCGAGGCGACCGCGGGGTCGACCTCGACGTTGATGAACAGGGCGCTCACGCGGCGCTCCGCTCGGCGATCTTCGCCTGGATCAGGGCGGGAATCTCGGAGATCTCCTCGGCGACCTGAATCCCGGCCTCGGCGAGGCGGGCGATCTTCTCGGTCGCGGTGTCCTCCTTGCCCTCGACGATCGTCCCCGCGTGGCCGAAGCTCATCCCGGGCATCTCGTCCATGAAGCGGCCGGCCATGAAGGCGATGATCGGCAGACGGGAGTCGTGCTCTGCGACCCAGCGGGCGAGCTCGGCCTCCATCCGTCCGCCGGGCTCGGTGTAGATCACGATCCCCTTGGTGTCCGGGTCGGCCTCGAAGAGGGGCATCAGCTCGGCGTAGGTCGAGCCGATGATCGCGTCGCCGCCGATCGAGACGGCGGTCGACTGGCCGAGGCCGGCGGCGGTCAGGGTGGATGACATCTCGGTCGTCATTCCACCCGACCGTGAGATCACGCCGATCGGACCGGGCGTGTACGCCTGGGCGGCGTTCTTGGCTGGCCCGCCGATGCCGCCCATCTTGACGACGTCGGGGACGATCATGCCGAGGCAGTTCGGCCCGATGATGCGGGCGCCGCGCAGCGCGGCGAGCTCGACCATCTGGGCGACGTCGCGGCGGGGGATCCGCTCGGTGACGATCACGATCAGCTTGATGGCGTTCTCGATCGCCTCGACGACGGCGTCCCGCGTGAAGGCGGGGGGGACGGTGACGACCGATCCATAGATCGCCTCGCCGTGGTGCTCGACGGCCTGGGCGACGGTGTCGAAGACCGGCACGCCGTGGACGTCGCGGCCGAGCCGGCCGGGGGTGACGCCGCCGACGATCTTCGCGCCGGCGCCGTAGTCCAGGCACTCGCGGGTCAGGTTGACCGCTTCGCGGCCGGTGATGCCCTGGACGATGAACGTCGTGTCCGCGTCGATCAGGATGCTCACGATGTGACTCCCCCGGCGGTCGCGCCCTGGATCTTCACGACGGCCCGGCGAGCGGCCTCGTGCATCGAGACGGAGCGGTCGGCGTAGTCGATCCCGTAACGGCGGAGGATCTTGAAGCCCTCGTCCTCCCAGGCGCCGGGGATCCGGAAGATCGCGATCTTCTCGGCGGGGTCGTAGCCGAGCTCGACGCAGGCCTTGATCACGCCGCGGGCAACGATGTCGACGCGGGTATTCGAGACGATCGACATCATCACGGCGATCTGGTCGACGCCAGGCTTCTGGAGGACGAGCTTGGCCAGGCCGCAGGCCTTGGCGACCGATGGGTTGCCGCCGATCTCGCAGTAGTTGGCCGGCCGGCCGCCGTGCGCGCGGACGGCGTCGAAGAGGGTCAGCGATCCGCCGCCGGCGCCGATCACCAGACCGATGTTGCCGTCGAACTCGGTGACGTTGCCGGCCACGCCGCGGTGGTCCTGCGCGTCGACCGCCTCGCCGGCGATCTCGAATGGCGTGGCTTCGCGGGCCTGGCGGGTCTCCTCGTCGCCGACGCCGAGCGCGTCGAGCAGCTTCTTCTGGCGGGGGCGGGCCTCGTTCTCCATGTCCATGTGGGCGTCCAGCGCGACGAACTTCCCGTCGGCCAGCTCGCCGATCGGGTTGATCTCGGCGAGCGTCATGTCGTAGTCGACGAACAGGCGGGCCAGCCGCGCGAGGATCGGGGTCAGGCGGTTCAGCCGTGAGCCGGTCACGCCGACCGAGGCGATGACCTGCTTGGCCTGCCAGTCGGAGAACGGGAGGATGTTCGAGAAGTGACCGCGGCCGACGTGGTCCGGATGGTTCTCGGCGACCTCCTCGATGTCGATCCCGCCCATGTCTGAGAAGAGCATCACCGGCTGCTTGCGCAGTCCGTCCCAGACGACGCCGGCGTAGTACTCGTGCTCGACGGCGGCCCGCGGGTCGACGAGCACTCCGCGGGGCATGTGGCCGCCGATCTCGAGCTCGAGAACGGTCGCCGCATGAGCGGCCGCTTCGGCGGGTGTCGCGGCGAACTGGATCCCGCCGGCCTTCATTCGGCCGCCGGTGAGGACCTGCGACTTGATCACGATCTCGCCGCCGATCTCCCGGGCGATCGCCTCGGCCTGCTCGGCCGTCGTGGCGAAGCCGAACCTGGTCACCGGTATTCCGGCGCGCTTGACGATCTCGCGCGCCTCGTATTCAAAGAATCGCATCGTCAGGCACCGTAGCGGGCGGCGAGTTCGGGGTCCTTCTCGGCGAGCATGTCGGCGAGCGTGACCATCACCTTGCACTGCTTCCAGGTCGCGTCGTCCTGCATCTTGCCGTCGATCATGTGGACGCCACGGCCGTCGGGGATCGCGGCGAGCACCTTGCGGGCGAAGGCGACCTCCTCGGGGTCGGGGCTGAAGACGCGCTTGGCGATGTCGATCTGAACGGGGTGGAGCGACCAGGCGCCGACACAGCCCATCACGTAGGCCGAGCGGAACTGCGTCTCGCAGCCCTCGACGTCGCGAATGTCGCCGAACGGGCCGTAGAAGGGGAGCGCGCCGACGGCCGCGCAGGCGTCGACCATGCGGCCGATCGAGTAATGCCAGAGATCCTGCTGCGCGCTCGGTCGGGGCGCGTCCGGCTGGTCTGCGTCGGGGTCGGCGATCACCCGGTAGCCGGGGTGGCCGCCGCCGACGCGGGTCGTCCGCATCCGCCGGGATGCGGCGAGGTCGGCCGGGCCGAGGCTCATCCCCTGCATGCGGGGGCTGGCGGCGGCGATCTCCTCGAGGTTGGCGACACCGAGCGCGGTCTCGAGGATCGCGTGGATCAGGATCGGCCGGTCGAGACCGGCCCGAGCCTCGAGTTGGGCGAGCAGGCGGTCGACGTAGTGGATGTCGAAGGCGCCCTCGACCTTCGGGACCATGACGACCTCGAGGCGGTCGCCGATCTCGGTCACGAGGGTCGTGATGTCGTCGAGCGCCCAGGGCGACTCGAGCGAGTTGACTCGAGTCCACAGGGCGGTCGCGCCGAGGTCCATCTCCTTGGCGATCCTGACGAGACCGTGACGGGCGGCCTCCTTGCGCTCGACGGCGACGCCGTCCTCGAGGTTGCCGAGCAGGATGTCGGTGCGTGCGGCGATGTCCGGGACCTTGGCCGCCATCTTCTCGTTGCTCGGGTCGAAGAAGTGGATCATCCGCGACGGGGTGACCGGGATCTCCCGGAGCGGGTCGGGGGCGCCGATGGCCAGGGGCGCGAGGAAGGCGCGTGGGTTGCGCAAGGCGATTCTCCTTGGTCGACGCGGCAGAAGCTCGCGGGTACCGTAGCGGGGAAAGCCCGTCGGAACCGCCGCGAGCCGCCGAATCGGCGGTCGAGAGCGGACGGGATTGCTTGCTTTTGGCCGGGTTCGTGCTATGACGAGGAGGGTGCACACTCGACGCCTGTCGATCCCGGTGATCCTGCTCGCCGCGCTTGCCTTCGCCGGACCGGCCGCGAGCGCGACCAAACCGGCGTCCAAGCCGGCGCGGCACACGTGGCACGTCAGCCTCCGCGGACCGGCGCAATTCAACCTGGAGTTCGCCGAGCTGCGCTTCGCCGGTCGGGGGGGCTCGTCGCTGCGTTTGTCCCTCACACGGGCGCCGGGGCTCTATTACACGGCCGGCGCGCTCGTCCGCAAGCCGTCGTCCGGCGGGCCGCGGGCGCTGGTCGTGATCGTCAACGAGCGCCCGCGTGGCTCGCAGGCGCCGGACGCAGCGACGATCGGGCTCCACGTGACCGGCGATACGGCGCTGGGCGCGCCGACCGTACGTGAGCTGACCAACCCGCTTCCCGGGCCGGCCGGTGCCTCCTCGACGGGGCACCTCTGCGGGCTCGGCAGGGCTCACGGCGCGGCCGGCCTGTCAAAGCTCCTCGGGGCGGGTCGCGCGCTCCCGGGGTTCTCGGCGACGGCGGCGGTCGCCGAGGCCTACGACGTCGCTTGCGGCCTGCCGTACGACCCCGCGTTCGCCCGTGCGGTCACCGGCTGTCAGACGACCCTCGCGGCTGGATGCTGCCCGGCGAACGCGATGTGCGTAGCACCGGCGCCGACGCCGACGCCGACGCCGACGCCGACGCCGACGCCGACCCCCACGCCGACCCCGCCGCCGACGCCGACCCCGACGCCGATCCCGGTCCCGGTCTGCCCGTGCCCGCGGCCGCCGGTGTGCGCGGTCGGTCACGCGTGCCCGCTCGACCTGTCGCGGGAGCTGCGGGCGATCGAGTGTCCGCTGACGGCGACTCCTGGGATCGCCTGCTAGGCCGGCCGCCCAACTCGGGAGACGGCCACCCCGAGCGGATCGCCAGGTCTCGGAGCGAATCGCGCCCGATATGCTCTCGGCGGCCTGGCTGCTCGACCGATCGGCCCGCCAGGGGCCGAGCCCGGCGGCGGACACCGCCCGGTCAGCGCAAGCGCCGTCTGTTGTCTTTGGGCTCGCCGGTTGGCGGCCACGTGAGAAGGAGAACCCGATGAGCCAAGTCGAGACTGGCCAGGCGGCCCGCGAGGCGAGCGGCGCCCATCCATACGGACGCTACCTCGAGGAGTTCGAGGTCGGCGCGGTCTACAAGCACTGGCCGGCGAAGACGGTGACCGAGTCCGACGACCACCTGTTCTGCCTGATCACGATGAACCACCACCCGCTGCATCTCAACGACGTCTACGCGGCTGCCTCACAGCAGGGGCGCAACGTCGTCGTCGGGCCGCTCGTCTACTCGCTGGCCCTCGGCATGTCGGTCTCCGACGTGAGCGGCAAGGCGATCGCCAACCTGGCGACCGACGAACTGCGCCACCCGGCGCCTGTCTTCCACGGGGACACCCTGTACTGCGAGTCGGAGGTGCTCGAGAAGCGGGAGTCGAAGACCAAGCCGGATCGGGGGACCGTGCGGGTCCATACGCGGGTGCTCAACCAGGACGGAGTGCTGGTCGCCGAGTTCAAGCGCCTGGTGCTCGTGCCGCGGCGCAGTCCCGGTGGTCCAGAGTAACCCGACAGGATGGCCGGCGGGGCCGTAGAGTAGGGCCGAGAGAGAGTCCGTTCAACACACAGAGGAGTTAGCAAGCCGTGATCGAGACCACCGCCCCGACCAAGCACCAGCGTTTGATCGCTTGGGTCGCTGAGGTCGCCGAGCTCACGCAACCCGACGCGATCCACTGGTGTGACGGCTCTGACGAGGAGTACGACAGCCTCTGCCAGGCGCTGATCGACGCGGGTACTGCGGAGCGACTGGCCGACGACAAGCGACCCAACTCGCTGCTGGTCCTGTCCGACCCGGCCGACGTGGCCCGCGTCGAGGACCGGACGTTCATCTGCTCGCACGACGAGCGGGACGCCGGCCCGACGAACAACTGGCGCGATCCGGCTGAGATGCGCGAGCTGCTGGCCGGCCTGTTCAAGGGTGCGATGACGGGGCGGACGCTGTACGTCGTGCCGTTCTCGATGGGCCCGATCGGCTCGCCGATCGCCCATGTGGGCGTCGAGTTGACGGACTCGCCGTACGTGGTCGCGAGCATGCGGGTGATGACCCGGATGGGTCAGGACGCGCTCGACGTGATCGGGGAGGACGGCGAGTTCGTGCCCTGCGTGCACTCGGTCGGGATGCCGCTCGGCGAGGGCGTCGAGGATGTGGCGTGGCCGTGCAACGCTGATAACAAGTACATCGTCCACTACCCGGAGACCCGGGAGATCTGGTCGTTCGGGTCGGGCTACGGCGGAAACGCCCTGCTCGGGAAGAAGTGCTTCGCGCTGCGGATCGCATCGGTGATGGCGCGGGACGAGGGCTGGCTGGCCGAGCACATGCTGATCCTCAAGCTGACCTCGCCGGACGGTCAGGTGAAGTACATCGCCGCGGCGTTCCCGTCGGCCTGCGGGAAGACGAACCTCGCGATGCTGATCCCGACGATCGAGGGCTGGACGGTCGAGACGATCGGCGACGACATCGCGTGGATGAAGTTCGGCGAGGACGGCCGGCTGTACGCGATCAACCCGGAAGCCGGCTTCTTCGGCGTGGCGCCGGGGACGAGCGACAAGACGAACCCGAACGCGATGCTGACGGTCGCCGAGAACACCGTGTTCACGAACTGCGCGAAGACTGACGACGGCGACGTCTGGTGGGAGGGCATGACCAAGGAGCCGCCGGCCCACCTGGTCGACTGGCACGGGGACGACTGGACGCCGGAGTCGAAGACCCCGTCGGCTCACCCGAACGCGCGCTTCGCGGTCGCCGCGTCACAGGACCCGGCGATCGCCGCGGAGTGGGAGGACCCGGCTGGCGTGCCGATCGACGCGATGCTCTTCGGGGGTCGGCGGGCTGGCGTGGTCCCACTCGTGTGCGAGTCCTTCGACTGGGAGCACGGTGTGTTCATGGGGTCGACGATGTCGTCGGAGATGACGGCGGCGGCGGCCGGGACGGTTGGCAAGCTGCGCTTCGACCCGTTCGCCATGCTGCCGTTCTGCGGCTACAACATGGCCGACTACTTCGCGCACTGGCTGAAGCTCGGCGAGGGCGCCGACGCGGATGCGCTGCCGAAGATCTTCTACGTCAACTGGTTTCGCAAGGACGCGGACGGCCGCTTCCTGTGGCCGGGCTTCGGCGAGAACAGCCGTGTCCTGGCCTGGATCTTCCAGCGGTGCGCGGGCTCGGTCGAGGGCGTCGAGACACCGATCGGACTGATGCCGGCGGACGGCGGGATCGACACAGACGGTCTGGACATCGCGGCCGAGGAGATGGCCGAGCTGCTGGCGGTCGACGAGGACCAGTGGCGGGCGCAGCTGCCGCAGTTTCGCGAGCACTTCGCGAAGTTCGACCGTCTGCCGGGCGTGCTCGCCGAGCAGCTTGACGCGCTCGAAGCGCGCCTGCGCTGAGGCGGATCGCACTGTGGGCCGGCGTCGCGGGAGTGGCGCCGGCCCGTGCGGACCGACGCGATGATCGCGTCGCTCGTCGCAGCCGTCGCCGTGCTCGGCGTGCTCACGGTCATCCCGGGGCCGGACACGGCGGTGGTCACGCGAGCGATGGTGGCCGGCGGTCGGCGGTCGGCTGCGCAGACCACAGCCGGCGTCGTCTGCGGCCTGCTGGTATGGGGCCTGGCCGTGGTGGCGGGGCTCCATTGACGAACCTCTTGAACCCGAAGATCGGCATCTTCTCCAGAAGCGGCCTGCCAGCGCTCGTCCCGGCGGGCGCTCCGACGTCGGCGACCCAGGCGGGCCTGGTGCTCGCCCACGCGGTCCTCTCACGGGTCTGGCTCAACGGCTGGGCCCGGGCGGTCGAGCGTTCGGGGCGTTGAGGCGCCCGCGGGTCGGCCGGGTTCTCGAGCGGATCAGCGGCGCGGTGCTCGTCGGATTCGGTCTGGAGATCACCGTCCAGATCTGACCAGTCAGCCTGTCGCACGGGGCAGGAAGACTGATCGCCGTCTCGATCGACGGCGTCGGACTCAGGCCGGTTCGACGCGGTCGCCGACGGTGATCACCCCGTCGGCGAGGAGATCGGCTCGCAGTCCGCCCCGGTGGGCGAGCCCGCGCAACGTGCCCGGTCGGGTCAGCCGCTGCAGGTGGGCGCACGGCTCGCACAGCCGCCGCCCGATGCACTCGACCTCGCCGACCCAGAAGCGCCTCCCGACGAGGGCGTTGAGGTCGACCCCTCGCGTCACGACGTTTCGGCGAGCCTCCTCCGGCGCCAGCCGCCCGGTCGGGAGCACCAGGCCGTCGAGCGCTTCGCCCTCGATCAGCGTCAGGTCCACGCCGGTGGCGTGTTCGTTGGAGAACGTCCCGCGACCGTCGAAGTAGCGGTCGCCGACCAGCCCTCGGCCGGCGCGCGCGGTGGCCCGCGCGACGACCGTCATCGCCGCGGCGGCGTCCCCGGCCAGCGCGAGGATCTCGACACGCCCACGATCACGCCGCCCGGCCGCCCCGATCGGCGTCCACAGCGACACGTCCGCCGGGGCGAGCAGATAGCCGGCCTCGACTTCCTCGAAGACCTCCGGGCCGGCCAACGGCTTCCACGCGAGGTCGGGCGGGGAGCCATACGCGACGCCGGCGACGAGACCGCCGTCGCCACCGGAGCGCAATAGGGCGATCCACGGTCCAGGCCAGCCGAAGCTTCGTGGATCGGATACGGGCACGAGACCCAGACCGCGTCCGCCGAGCCAGTTGCTCCACACCGTCCACGGCTCGGGATGCCCGGCTGGCGGAGTCGGCACGTCGGACACCTCGAGTTCGAGGATGCAGGCGATGCACGCCGACACCGAGCGACTCAGCGCGGGGAGGTCGGCATCCGCTGCGGCGACGGGACGCATCCGATCAGCGTAAGCCGCGCGCGCCCCGCGCCGGCGAGGCGCAGGGCCGCGCGCGTGCCCCGCGCCGGCGAGGCGCATTCACCGGCTGGCCGACGAGGCCTTCGCCGCGCTTGGTGGCCGCTAGTGGTGATGACTTGGCCTGCGTGATCATCTCGACGATGAACGAGCTTCCCGGCTACGTGATCGAGGAGGTGCTCGCCTTCCGCTTCGACACGTCCGAGCTCGGCTCGACCGGACCGAGATCTGCGCGTACGGGACCGCGGTCAGGGCCCGGCCGCGCTAGCCGCCGGCACGTTCGGCGCTCGCGAGGACGCCGATCGCCCATTGCCGCAGTGCCTCGTCGAGCATCGCCCCGTCGAGGGCTACCGCCCCGTCGCCCTGGCCGCTGCTGGCCGCCTCGAGCGCCGAGATGATCTCCCGGGCGCGGGCGACGTCCTCGTCGCCGGGTGTGAAGATCTCGTTCAGCGAGCCGACCTGGGCCGGGTGGATCGCCCATTTGCCGTCGAAGCCGAGCTCCAGCGCGCGGAGCGCGGCCGCCCGGAACGGCTGGTCGACGGCGATCCCGAGGTACGGTCCGTCGATCGCCTGGAGGCCGCTCGCCTTGGCGGCCAGGACGACCGCGTTGCGGGCGCCGTCCCAACTCGAGCCATCCGGGTGGGCAGGGCCCGGCGGCCGGCGGCCGAGCGAGACGCTGAGGTCGGCGTAGCCGAGGATCAGGGTGTCCAGGCGCTCCGACGAAGCCGCGATGTCCGGGGCACGGCGCAGGCCGGCGGCCGTCTCGATCAGAGCTTGGACGCGCAGCGGCCGGGTCACGCCGGCGCCGGCCTCGACGCCGGCGAGGAGGCGCTCGACGAAGGCGATGTCGGCCGGGCTCTCGGTCTTCGGGAGGATCACCGATGCCGGGGGAACCTCGGCGCAGGCAAGCGCGATCAGGTCGACGTGGCACCACGGCGAACCGGGGGAGTTGACGCGGACCGCGATCCGGGCGGCCTGGTCTCCTGCTCCGGCCAGCGCGGCCACGACATCGGCTCGGGCCTGATCCTTCGCGGGGATCGCGACGGCGTCCTCGAGGTCGAAGATCAGCTCGTCGACGTCGAGTGAGAGTGCCTTCTGGATCTTCCGCTCGGACGAGCCCGGCACCGACAGGCAGGATCGGCGGACGGCGTGGGCCATCGGCGCTAGTGGGGATCCGCGCCCGGCGTCGCCGCCGGCGGGCGGGACTCCTCGGCGAGTGACGTGATCGCCAGTGCCCCCCGGGCGGCTTCCTCGAGCACCTCGGTTGCCTCGTCGAGCGACCGGGCGTACAGCTCGACCAGCAGGTGGACGACGATCCGGTTGTCGTCCTCGTGCTTGTGGAAGCGCACGTGCGTGAAGAACTCGCGAACCCCGTGGTCGCCGAACGCGGCGTAGGACAGGGCGTCGCCGGCATCAGGTCCCGAGCAGCTCTCGACGTCGTCGGCGTCGACCGTCACGGTGCACGAGGCAACCCACGGCGTGCCGGCGACCATCCGCTCCCAGCGATCCTCGATCGGCTCGACCCGACCGTCCTGGAAGCCGAGGTGCGGCTGGTCGTGCATGCAGTCGAGGCACTGGACGACAGCCTCCTGGAGCTCGTCGACGACCTCGGCCCGCTCACCGGTCTCCGGGTCGATCTTGTGGATCCCCTCGTAGTGGACCTGGACCTCGAGATCCTGGGACCAGCAGCGGTAGCAACGCAGCCAGCTGCGGGGGTCGGCGTCCACGCGTTTGATTCTATGCGGACCGGGATTCACTGGACCCGCGGAGGTCTGACCACCCCTCCGGCGGCGGGGATCGGGCTCAGCCGAACGTGAACGAGAAGCCCTGGGTGCCGGGCGAGAACCTCAGCGTCAGGCGGTGGCGGCCGTCCTTGGTGAACGAGGCCACCGTGTACAGGCGCTGCCCGGTCACGGCGATCGACCCGTCGTGCACGTCGACGCCGTCCGGGGCCGGCCGGCCGTCGACGGTCACCTGGACGTGGCCGCTCGCCCCCGGCTTCGGCGGGCTCAGCACGATGTAGACATCCTTGCCCTCGACCTCCGTGTCGATCCGGGCGTTCGCTCCGGCGACGACCTCCTGGGAACCGATCGTCCAGGTCCCGCCATAGCTGAACCTGCTCAGCGGGAGGGCGCCCGTCGACGCGGCAGTCGTGTGGGTTCCGGCCTTCGGGTTCGACGGGACCCACCCGTCGGCTCGGGCGTAGCCGAGATACGTCTCGGGGGTCGCCTGCCGGGACGGGGTGATCGCGCCGACGGCCCTGGCGTCGGAGCCGAGCGCGGCGTGACCGGTGGCCGCCAACAGGGAGCGGATCTTCGCCTCGGTCTGGGAGTAGTCGCCCTCGCCGAACTCGGCCGACCGGACCTGGCCCTTGGCGTCGATCAGGAACTCGGCCGGCCAGTACTCGTTGCCCCAGGCGTTCCACGTCGCCATGTTGTTGTCCTGGACGACCGGGTACTCGATCCCGAGCGTGCTGATCGCGTTCGCGACGTTCGACGCGTCCTTCTCGAAGGCGAACTCCGGCGCCTCGATGCCGACGATCGTCAGTCCGTCAGACGCATACTTCGAGTTCCAGGCTTCCAGGTAGGGGAGGGTCCGCAGGCAGTTGATGCACGTGTAGGTCCAGAAGTCGATCAGCACGACCCGTCCGCGGAGCCCGGCGAGCGTGAGCGGGGCGCCGCCCGGCGTGTTGAACCATCGCTGGGTGCCGACGAAGTTCGGCGCGGTCCCGAGGTCCGGGAGCGAGGACGCCGGCGCTGTGGGTAGCACCGGCGCGGCGCTGGCCGCCTGGGCGGCGTCGGAGGTGAACCGGGAGCTGTGGGTGTGGAGCGATCCGGCGATCCGGCTGGTGACGGCGTGGCTCGACTCGAGTGACGCGGTCAGGCTGACCTGGGGGATGTGCTCGGCGATCTGCTGGTCGAGCTTGACGTCGAGCTGGGTGACGATCACGACGGCCGTGAGGATCATCACGACGCCGAGCGTCCGCTGGACCTGCGGGCCCCGGCCGGCCGCCCGCAGCCGGTCGATCACGCGCCGACCCCCGAGCGAGAGGGCGAACAGGACGATCGCGGAGCCGAGCGCGTAGGACAGCCCGACGGCGATCGAGCGGCCGGAGGCCGCGCTGACCGCGATCACCGCGGCGAGGATCGGCCCGGCACACGGGGTGTAGACGAAGCCGAGCGCGCCACCGACGACCAGGCCTGACGCGAAGCCGTCGCCCCGGGTCCGGGGGCCGAGGCGCGAGAGGAAGGCGAGTGGCTGCTCGAGGCGCTGGGCGAGCGATGGGACGAGGAGGGCGATACCGAACAGGACGAGCACGGCGACGGCCAGATCCCGCAGCGGATCCGACCCGAGGCCGACGCCGCCGGCGACCTTCGAGATGCCGACGATCGTGACCGTGAAGGTCGCCGTCAGGCCGAGCACGATGCCCAGCGGACGGCGCCGGCCGCCGAGTCCCCCGGCCGAGAGCAGGGCCGGCAGGACCGGCAGGACGCACGGGCTGAGCGCCGTGCCGGCACCCGCCAGCAGGGCGAAGAACATCAGGATCAGCATCTGCCGACATCATCGGCGATCGTTCGGGCAGGGGCGTCGATCGAACCTTTCAGATGTATGAACTCGATCCGCCGGCGTCTCATCGTCCCGGCCGGCGGGCCGCCGCCGCCATGGATAACCTGCACGCGTGCGGCGAAACACGGCCCTCATCCCGCTCGTCCTGACGGCGCTCGTGGCGGCCGGCTGCGGCGGCGGTGCCGACCAGAGGGCTCAGGTCCGGGCGACGGTCGTCGCGTACGGGAACGCCGTCGCCGCGAAGGACTACGCGACGATCTGCAAGAGCCTGCTCGCGCCGAACCTGCTCCAGCCGATGGCCTCGATCAACCTCCCATGCAAGACGGCCCTCTCGCGCGCGCTCGGCGGCGTCAAGAAGCCCACGATGACCGTCGGCACGGTCAAGGTGACCGGCCAGAGCGCGATCGCCAGCGTCCACACGACGGCGGCCAACCAGCAGCCGGCCGACACGACGCTCGGCCTGGTCAAGGTCGGCAGCGGTTGGCGGATCGCCTCGCTCGCCGGGGCGGTCACGACGTCGCCTGCCACCGGCACGACCTCGAAGTAGACGCACCGGCCGCCCCGCGCGGATTGCGGTCCTCCGCACTGCTTCCTGCGGTGCTATCCTGAACCTTACGTTCACGTAAGCTCTCAAAGGAACCGCCGATGGCCGCGAAACCGAGCAGCACCTCAGTCCCCAGGGCACGCAGAAGCCTCGGCGTCTCCGCCGACCATCACAACTACAAGTGGTGGGCCCTGTCGTGCACCAGCCTCGGGATGCTGCTCGCCGCGACGAACTCCGGCACGCTGATCATCGCTCTCCCGGATCTCGAGCGGAGCCTCCACGGAAGTCTGCTCGGGCTGGTCTGGGTGATCCTCGCGTACATGATCGCCTCGACCGTGCTCGTCCTCAACGCCGGCCGCCTTTCGGACCTGTTCGGCCGCAAGAAGGCCTATGTCGGTGGCTTCCTCGTCTTCGCGGTCGCGTCGCTCGGCGCCGGGTTCTCGGCCGACGTCACGCAGCTGATCCTCTGGCGGATCCTCCAGGGGATCGGCGGCGCCTTCCTCTTCGCGAACGCCGCCGCCCTCGTCACCGACGCCTTCCCACGCGAGCAGCTCGGCATGGCGATGGGCGCGAACACGATGATCGCCGCCGTCGGCCTCGTCCTCGGGCCGGTGCTCGGCGGCCTGCTCGTCTCAGCCAGCTGGCAGTGGGTCTTCTGGTTCAACGTCCCGTTCGGCCTGATCGGCGCGCTCTGGGGCGGCCTCGTCCTCCGCGAGCTCGCCAAGCCCGACGGCAACCGCGGCTTCGACGTCCTCGGGACCGTGACCTTCGTGATCGGCCTGACCGGCCTCGTGCTCGGTGTCTCGCGCGGCGGCCTCAGCGGCTGGAGCGACCCAATCGTGATCGGCGGGCTCGCCGCCGCGATCGTCCTGCTCCCGCTGTTCGTCCTGATCGAGGCGCGCGCCACGGCGCCGATGCTCGACCTCGGGATCTTCCGCAATCGCCTGTTCGCCGCGGCGTCGGCCGCGTCGTTCATCAACGGGCTCGCCCGCTTCGCCCTGATGTTCCTGTTCGTCTTCTACTTCCAGGGCGCCCAGGGCGACTCCCCGATCACCGCCGGGATCAAGCTGATCCCGCTCGCCGCCGGCATGCTCGTCGCGTCGCCGCTCGCCGGCATCTACGCCGACCGCCACGGCTCGCGGGCGCTGGCCGCGCTCGGCATGGTCACGGTCGGCATCGGCCTCGGCCTGATGACCACGCTCGAAGTGCACACCGCCTACTGGGAGAGCGGGCTCTGGATGACCATCGTCGGCGTCGGCTCGGGCATGTTCAACAGCCCGAACACCGCAGCGATGATGGGTACGGTTCCGGCCCAGCGCCGCGGGATCGCCGCCGGCGCGCGGATGCTGCTCCAGAACACCGGTGCCGTCCTGTCGATCGCCTTCGTCCTGGCGATCGTCACCTCCGCGGTGCCGAAGGCCACCCTGTTCAAGATCTTCTCCGGTCTCGCGCAGGGTCTCTCCGACCAGAAGCTCGCGCCGTTCATCCACAACATGCACGTCGCCCTCTGGGTCCTGACCGCGACGTCCTTCGTCGGTGCGATCGTCTGCATGATGCGACCCAAGCACGTCTCCGCCGATCCTGACGCGGCCCCGGCCGACGAGGTCGAGCCGCTCGGGGACCCGATCGGCGAGCTCGAGATCGAGCAGGTGCTCAGCCGATGACCACAGAGACGCTCCGCATCGGCGACCTCGCCCGTCTCGCGGGGACCACCGCCCGGACGATCCGCTACTACGAGGAGATCGGCCTGCTCCCGGACGGCGGCGCCCGGATGGCCGGGTCGCACCGGCTCTACGACGAAGGGGACCTCGAGCGCCTGCGCGAGGTGATGCGGCTCAAGTCGCTGCTCGGCGTCTCGCTCGACGAGCTCAAGGAGCTGATCGCCGCCGAGGACGCGCGGGCGGCCCTGCGGAGCGAGTTGAGTCGTGACGATGTCGAGCCCGACCGCCGGCGCGCTCTGTTGATCGAGGCGCGCGACCTGCTGGAGCGCCAGCTCGAGCTGGTCCGTCTCCGCGCAGCCGATCTCGGCCGGCTCGAGGTCGATCTCTCCGATCGGCTGCGTCGAGTCGAGCGCAAGCTCGTCGACCTGGACTCGGCTCCGCGGCCGGCGATCGCCAAGTCCTGAGCTCGCCTGCGGATGGGTGACATCGGCAAGCCACTGCGCGAGACCGAGCGCCCGGCGCCCGTGCGCCTCCCGGTGCCCGACCGCCAACCCTCGCCTGCGCCCCTGCGACCGGAGGTGGCGCCCGCCCCGGACCGGCCAGCACCAACCCCTGCGTGACGCCGGAACCCCTGGCCCAGCCGCTCGTCGGCTTCCGCCGCTGGGGATGCCGGAAGGGCGGGCTGTACTCGGGCATCTTCGTCGCCGGCCGGTTCGTCCCCAACCCCGCGCTCGCGATGATCGCGCCCCGGGCGATTCCCGTGCCCTGGCCGGCCGATCACGATCGCAATGCCAAGTGCTTCGCCCTGGGCGGCCATGACGCCCCCCACGCGAGCTGCGGCTGCGGGTACTCGGCCTATTACGCCCTCCCCGACGAGCCCGACCTCCCCGCGCCGGAGGCCTCCTGGGGCGCGGTGATCGCATGGGGGAGGGTCGTCGAGTGCGAGCGTGGCTTCCGCGCCGAGTTCGCCCGTCCGCTTGCCCTGCTCGATCGCAGGAGCCCGCTCGATCGCCGGGAGGGAGGCCAGCGCCTCGTCCGGGCAGCCGACCACTACGGGATCCCACTGCTCGACGCCGACGAGCTCGTCACCTACGCCGCCTGGCACGGCGAGCTCGTCGGCTAGCTGACGCGGCCGGGAACCTTGTGGACCCGTTCGTTGGAAGACAAGTTGCCGACGCAGTCGTGGTGGGGGCTTTGTGAGCGTGCCGTCGAGGGATGATTCCGGCCGGGCTCGGGAGCTCAGACGCGGCCGAGCTGTTTGCGGGGGGACTGGGTCGTGGAGAAGTGGACTCTCCGCGGAAAGTAGTTGACTGACTCAGTCAGCGATTTCGCGATGAAGGTCTCAGCATCCTGCTCCGCCGCCCGGGAGCAGCCGGGTCGATCACAGCCCGCGCCTGCGCGCCCGACCCGCCCCGCCCACGCCGGCAACCGGCCACCCACCCGCCGCCCGCGCGTTCGGGAGGTCACCGGGCTCAGCAGCTGGCCACGACGGCGCTTCGCGGGCAGACTCGACCCTCGAACAGGGTAACGGTCTATAATGATTTTGACCGTTACTCTCACCCCCGAGCCAAGGAGGCAGCCGATGCCGGTCCATTCCGTGTGGGACTTCCACTTTTCACCCGAGCAAACGCAGGACGGTCGTGCGATCACAGAGGCGATCTGGCGCGACATGCCCCTGTTCGACGGCTACGTCACACACGAGGTGATCGGGGACCTCGACGACCCCGGCCACCTGCTCGTCGTCAGTCAGTGGACGACCCGCCGGCGGGCGGACGAAGTTCTCCGCGAGTACTCCAGCCACCCCAACGCGCACCGCGCAAACGAGCTCGTCTCTCGCCCGCGGACACGGTTCGTCGGCCAGGCCGTGTCTGGTCGAGGATGACGCCGGACACGCTGGTCCGGCTCGCGAACCTGACCGTCCCGCGTAAGCCCGACCGGCGTCCCCTGGTCCACCCCGACCCGCTCGCCAGGCCCGCAACAGCGGCGCGGGCGCTCGGGCTCCCGCGTCTGGACGCCGGCCAGCTCGGCGCGCTGGGCGAGCTCCACGAGACGGTCGTCGCGCTGGTCGACTGTCTGCTGAGCGGGCGCTCGGTGGCCCTGTCGGCGGCGCGTCTGGTCGCGCTCGCACAGCCAAGCACGGCGACGGTACGCCTCGACGTCGGGGAGGATCGGACGTTGCGTGGGCGGCTTGAGTGGAGCGAGCCGACGCCCGCGGCCACGCTGGCCCGCCGGGTCGCCCTGGAGCTTGCCGAGATCGACATGACACGTCTCAGGCGGTGCGAGCGGTCCGCGTGCGACCTCGTCTTCTACGACACGACGCGGTCCGCCACGCGGCGCTGGCACGCCGAATCCCCGTGCGGGGCCCGCGAGCGACAACGACGCTACCGCGAGACCTCACGCGGCGGCTCACCGGCCGACAGCCCGCCGGCCGGGAGGCCGGCACGGGCCTCGAGCGAGGCGACCAGACCGGGCGCGTCCTCCCCGGGCGGCTGATCGGCGACCCACGCCTGCGCGGCTCGCCGACCTCCG
>Ga0208480_1000035_pt1 | contig 54068 bp, 49 predicted proteins | sample NGESurshal092012_4_FD_184485 | JGI IMG/M metagenome (GOLD analysis project Ga0208480, IMG submission 184485) | Arctic peat soil microbial communities from Barrow, Alaska - NGEE Surface sample F53-1 shallow-092012 (SPAdes) | ecosystem: Environmental > Terrestrial > Soil > Wetlands > Peat ... | reverse complement strand
CGGCGGGCGGGCGGCGGCGACCTTCGGCTGGCACGACGTTCACCGCCAGGTACGCGTGACCGGCCGGGTCAGCCGGCTCTCGGACGCGGCCAACGACGCGTACTTCGCGTCGCGTCCGCGGGACACGCAGATCGGCAGCTGGGCATCTGACCAGAGCCGGCCGCTCGACTCGCGCGAGCTGCTCGACGACAGGGTCGCCGCGGCCGCCCGGCGCTACGACGGCGTAGATGTCCCGCGACCGCCGAATTGGGGCGGTTACGTCCTCGAGCCGGAGACGATCGAGTTCTGGCAGGGCCAGCCCAACCGCCTCCACGACCGGATCCGCTTCACCGCGGACGGCCGGTCCGGCTGGCGGGTGGAGCGACTGTACCCATGAGCCCGCGTACCTCGACCGGCAGCGTCGTCGCCCGCGCCACCTTCCGTCCCCACGCCAGCGCGCCGTCGATGTTGTCCGTCCTGATGATCACCAGGCCGCCGATGTGCTCCTTGCCCTCCGCGTAGGGACCGTCGATCATCGGCATGCCCTCATTTCGAGGGTCGACCACGGTGGCCCTGCTCGGCGGGTCGAGCCCGCCCGCGAACACCCACACGCCGGCGGCGCGCATCTCGTCCTCGACGGCGCGCACGGCGCGCATCACCTCCTCAAGGACGTCGGGCGGCGGCGGGTCGCCGTCTGGCTGATAGATGCTGAGCACGTATTGCTTCATCGGTGGTTCCTTTCTACCCGCACAGATCCCTCGCCGGCTCGTAGCTGGCGATCACCACGCCCTTGGTCGTGACGGTGCTCTCGGAGAGCCGCAGCGCTGCTGGCGTGCCGCCGGCAAACAGCCGCCGTCCGGTGCCCAGCACCAGGGGAGCGATCATCAGTAGATACTCGTCGATCAGATCCGCGGCCCTCAGCGAGCCGATCAGCACGCCGCTGCCCATGATCACGAGATTCGCGCTCGAGCTCTGCTTGAGGTCTGCCACGGCGGCCGGGACGTCCCCGTGCAGCAGGGTCGAGTTCGGCCAGTCGAGCCTCGCTGCGGGGTTGCTCGAAGCGACGTACTTGCGGGCGTCGTTCAGCGCGTCCCTGAACGGGCCGCCCTGGGCGTTCCACGTGGCCAACAGCTGCTCGTAGGTGCGCCGGCCGAACAGCCACGCGCGATTCCCGCCCATCCTCTCGCCCATCTTGGTGACCGCCGCCTCGTCGCCGTACGGGATCCCCCAGCCGCCGTGCTCAAACCCATCCCGCGTGTCCTCGTCCGGGCGGCCGGGTCCCTGCATCACGCCGTCGAGCGTCACCCCATTCATCACGATCACCTTTCCCATCTCCCGTCCTCTCGATCTCGGCAGCGCCACCCAACTGCGCCGCCTGGGGTTTCCCGAGACCAGGGTGATTGCGCCTCTCACCCCTTACACGAACGCGAACGTCCGAAATCGACAACGGGAGGCGAAGCTCGCCGGTCTGCGGGGCTCGGGTGACAGTGCCGTGGGGTTGCTCCACAACCGACTTGGTTCGTCGTGGTCCGGGCGTCTGGGGCCGGGATTGCCGGCGTGCTAGCGTCCCGCGCGTGATTGGCGAGCGGATCTCGATCGACGATGCCAGGCAGCTCGTGCTCGACCAGGTCGTCCCGGTCCCGGCCGAGCAGGTCGGCCTCGACGACGCCCTCGGCCGCGTTCTCGCGAGCGACGCTTCGGCCCCGAACGACGTCCCGCCGTTCGACTCGTCGTCGATGGACGGCTACGCCCTCCGCTCGGCCGACACGCAGGCCGTGCCGGTTGAGCTCGCGATCGTCGGCGAGTCCCGCGCCGGCACGCCGACCGACGTGCGCGTGCAGCCGGGCACGGCGATCCGGATCTCGACCGGCGCGATCGTCCCTGCGGGCGCCGACGCGATCGTCCGCCAGGAGCTGACGACGCCGGGCGACGGGACGGTCACGGTCAACGAGGCCGTCCGCGTCGGCAACGACGTCCGCTTCGCCGGCGAGGACATCCGCTCGGGCACGGTGATCCTGCGGTCCGGGACCCTGCTCGGGTCGCCGGAGATCGGCGTCCTCGCGTCGGTCAACATCCCCCAGCCGCTCGTCGCCCGCCGGCCGCGGGTCGCCCTGATCGGGACCGGCGACGAGCTCGTCGAGCCGGGCCGGGAGCTCGAGCCCGGCGAGATCCGCGACTCCAACGGGCCGGCCCTCACGGCGGCCGTGCGCGCCGCCGGTGGCGAGGTCCTCCTGCGCGAGCGGGTCGGCGACGACCGCCAGGCGACGATCGACAAGCTCGGCGCGGCGATGGACGGCGTCGACATCCTGATCACCTGCGGCGGCGTCTCGGTCGGACCGCACGACCACGTTCGCCCGGCGCTGGAGGCGCTCGGCGCCCGCGAGGTGATCGCCCGGGTCAGCCTCAAGCCGGGCGGCCAGGTCTGCTTCTACGTCGCGCCCGACGGGACCCTCGTCTTCGCCCTGCCCGGCAACCCCGGGTCCGCGCTGACGGCATTCCGCGTGCTCGTCGTCCCCGCGCTCTACGCGCTCCAGGGCCGCAGCTACAAGCAGAACACCGTCCGCGGGATCGCCGGGGCCGACCTCCCCGGGACGATCGGGCGGGCGACGGTCGTCCGTTGCAACGCCGAGATGCAGGACGACGGGTGGCACGTGACGCCGAACGGCGCGCAGGGATCGCACATCCTCACGTCGATGCTCGGACTCCCGGCGCTGGCCCTCGTCCCGGAGGATCGCGAGCTGATCCCGGCGGGCGAGGCGGTCGACATCGAGTTCGTCGGCTGACCCCACCGCCCGACCGGGAGTCGCGCCCGCCGCCTGACCCGGCTCCCCGGATCCCTGACGCGGGTCCCCGGGTCCCTGACGCGGGTCCCCGGATCCCTGACGCGGCTTCGCTGATCCCTGAGCCGGCTCCCCGGGTCATCGTCTTCCGCCTGAGCACGCTGCTCTCGATCGCCGCCGTTGTGCTCGGCGTGCTGATCGCCGTGGCGCTCGTCCTGCTCGCCAAGTCGGCCCTCGTCCTGATCGCGATCGCCCTCTTCCTCGCCGTGGCGTTGAACCCCGCGGTCGAGTTCTTCGAGCGACGGGGTCTCGGCCGGGGCCTGGCCGTCGCGGCCGTCTACGTCCTCACGCTGGTTGTCTTCGTTCTCGCGGGGCTCGTCCTGATCCCGCCGCTGGTCGACCAGATCACGAAGTTCATCCAGTCGCTGCCGCACATCGTCAGCGACCTGACCAAGGGCAAGGGTCCGCTCGGCTTCCTCGAGCGCAAGTACCACGTCGTCGAGGAGGTCCAGACGGCCACGAACGGCGTCAGCGCGAGCAAGCTGACCGGCGACGCGGCCCCCGCCCTGAGCATCCTCAAGGGCGTTGCCACCAGCCTGATCGGGGCGTTTGTGATCGCCTTCATGACGCTCTTCATGCTGCTGGAGGGGCCCGAGTGGCGAGCGCGGATCACGGGCGCCCTGCCCAGCGACCGCCGGCCGCAGATCGAGCGGATCGGCTCGGGTGTCTACCGGTCGGTCTCGGGCTTCGTCACCGGCAACCTGATCGCCAGCCTGATCGCCGGCGCGTACTCGGCCGTGATCCTGCTCGTCGCCGGCGTTCCGTACGCGCTGCCGCTCGCCCTGTTCGTCGTCTTCATCGAGCTGATCCCGTACATCGGTCCGCTGGTCGTGACCCTGCTGCTCTCGCTGATCGCCGTGACCAACGGCGCCGTCACCGGGCTGGTCGTGCTCGGCCTGCTCGGCGTCTACCACCTCGTCGAGGGCCATACCCTCCGGCCGCTGATCTACGGCCACGCCCTGAAGCTCTCGCCGCTCAGCATCATCGCGGCGATCCTGATCGGGACCGAGGTCGCCGGGATCCTCGGCGCGCTCGCCGCGATCCCGGTCGCCGGCTCGATCCAGGTGATCCTGACCGAGCTGCTCGACGCCCGCCGCGACACGGTCGAGGCGACCGGTGGCTGACCTGATCCTCCACATCGCCAAGCGCACGGCGTGGGAGGAGGCCCGGGCGACGGGCACGTATGCGCCGGCCTCGCTCGCCGCTGACGGATTCATCCACTTCTCCGACGTCGACCAGGTGGTTCGCGTCGCCAACCTGGGGTTCCCCGGCGTCGGCGACCTCGTCCTCCTGTGCGTGCTCGCCGACCGCCTCAGCGCGCCGCTGCGCTACGAGGCCGGCGACGGTGACGACGAGCGCTTTCCCCACCTCTACGGCACGCTCAACCTGGATGCCGTGATCGACGTCGTCGCTTTCCCGGGGACCCGCGATGGCTTCGTCCTGCCGTCGATCAGCCGGCCGTAGTCCGTCGCGCGCGAGTCGGCTCAGGTCGCGAGGATCCCCAGGCCGACCTCGGGCCGCTCTGCTGAGCTCGACGTGACCCGTCGGGAAGTGGAGGATCTTGGTGCCGGGGATCCCGCCGGCGACTGATTTCACGATCATGACACGAACCATTCGCGTGGCTAAGCGGCGGCTGTGCCGCCTCCGGTGGCCTGGGGCCCCGCCCGCTCGCGTCGCAGGATCCCGAGCAGCTCCTCGTACGGGCCGGCCAGGTAGGCGTCGTCGCCGGCGGCGAGTCGGGTGTCGCGGCGAGGCGGGTGCTCGAGGACGTCAGGCCCGCCCGCCCGCGCGATCGCGACGACGCGGATTCCGGCCGAGAGGTCTGACATCGAGAGGTTCTCGAGACCTCCGCCCGAGGAGATCCGCAGGCGGGCGACGAGGAACGGGTGGCTCCCCACGTAGAAGCTGAAGACCACGTCGAGCCCGAGCGCCGCGCCGACGAACCACGGGGCGGCGATCGCCACGGTCGACCAGACGTGCCGGAAGTCGAAGCTCTGCTCGAGGCGCCGGCCGAGCTGACGATCGAAGACCCGGAGCACGACCGGGACATCCGCCCACCGCTCACCCAGTCGATCCCGCACCGCCAGGCCGGTCTCGATGTTCGTCAGGTCGTCGGATGTCAGGATCGCGACCGATCCCGCTCGGGCGAGGTTTGCCGCGTCGAGCGTCGTCCCGCGGGTCGCGTCTCCGAGGACCAGAGGAACGCCGCGCCGGCGGACCTCGGCCACGTAGCTGTTGGACTCGTCGCGCTCGACCACGACGACCTCCCGGCCGCGACGCAGCAGGCCGTCGAGCACCTGCATGCCGACCGCGCCAAGGCCGACCATCACCGTGTGGCCGCGCATCCCCGGGATCTTCGCCTGGCCGAGCGACTGGGCGATCCGCCGGCTGACGAGGGCGTTCGTCACGAGTGCGAGGAGCGTCGTGACAAGCGTCGTCCCCGCGACGATCAGGGCGATCCCGAACGCCTCGACGGCGGGCGGCTGCGTCGAGAACGAGAAGTCCCCGAAGCCGACCGTCGCGACCGTCTCCACGGTGAAGTAGATCGCGTCGATCACCGGCAGACGCCCGTGGCCGGTGTCCGTCCGGTAGGCGAAGTGGAGCACGAGCGTCGAGGCGACGAGCAGGCCGAGCCCGAGCAGGAGAGCGGCTCGCAGCGCCCTGTCGGCCTCCGCGGCGACCCGTAAGGCCAAGTTCCGGATCCCCGCGACCGCCCGCGCCCAGGCGTTCTGGAGCTCGACGCCGGCACCCGCCCGCGGCGCGAGGTTCGCCGCCTCGAGCTCGACCTCGGTCCCGACCAGCGTGACCCGGTCGCCCACGTCGACCCGGAGGTCGCGTCCCGGACAGATCACGACCTCGTCATCGGCCTCCCGCACGACCCCGAGCGGCGCCAGGCTCCCGAACAGCTCCCGGAGGCTGGCTGCCCGCGGGGCCGGCACCTCGGTCGTGACGAAGCGCGTCGACCCGAGCACGATGTCGTGTGCCCGGCGCCCGACGCACGCCTCGATCACCGACGGCGCGAACAGCGCCGCGACGTCGAGCACCGTCGCGGCCCCGGTCACCTCCTCGACGGCGTTGGCGACCGCGGGGTTGTCGAGGTGGGCGACCACCCGGACGTCCGGCCGCAGGTCCCGGACCAGGAGAACCGTCTCCAGGGTCCGCAGGTCGGTCGTCTCGGTGACGACGACGGCTGCCGCCCCGGCGATCCCGGCGTCGTCGAGCGGCTCGCCCAGGTGGCCGCCGCGCGGCAGCGTCGGGATGTCCCAGCTGCGGGTCATCCGGGCGAGCGCCTCGTCGACCGAATCGTCGAGCACGACGACCCTCGCCCCGGCGAGGTGGAGCTGCTCGACCGCCCGGAGGCCGATCTCGTGCAGACCGCAGACGATCACGTGGCCGACCCACCCGCGCGGTCCGACCGGCCCGGGCGGGTTGCGCGCGGATGACTCCCGCTCGAGACCGTGATCCTCGAGCGTGCCGGACACGCCTGACATCCTCCCGACCCGCGCCCGCCCGAGCCATGGACCGCCCGGCTCAAGAGCTCCGACCGACGGTCCCGTGGCCCGGCTCGTGCTCGCATCCCCTGCGGCCGGGGTAGGCTCGAACTCGTGCTCGAACTGGTCGACCTGCGGCGGACCTACGGGGACGTCGTCGCCCTCGACGGCCTCGGCTTCACCGTCTCGCCCGGCCAGGTCTTCGGCTTCCTGGGACCCAACGGGGCCGGCAAGACGACAGCGATGCGGGCGGTCTTCGGGCTGGTCTCGCTCGACGCCGGCGACGTCCGCTGGAAGGGCGCCCCGATCGACGAGTCCGACCGACGCGGCTTCGGCTACATGCCGGAGGAGCGGGGCCTCTACCCCGGCATGGGGATCCTCGACCAGCTCGTCTTCCTCGGCCGGCTGCACGGTATGTCGACCGACGCGGCCGGCGCGGCCGCCCTGCTCTGGACCGATCGCCTCGGCCTTGCCGACCGCCGCGCAGACAAGCTCGAGTCGCTGTCGCTCGGCAACCAGCAGCGGGTCCAGCTCGCCGCCTCGCTCGTCCACTCACCGGACCTCCTCGTCCTCGACGAGCCCTTCTCCGGCCTCGATCCGGTCGCGGTCGACGCGTTCAGCGAGATCCTCGTCGAGCAGGCCGCGGCCGGGGCGACCGTCGTCTTCTCGAGTCATCAGCTCGATCTCGTGGAACACCTCTGCCAGAGCGTCGCGATCGTCGACCACGGCCGGCTCGTCGTCGCCGGTCGCGTCGGGGACCTCGCCAAGTCGGGCCCGTCCCGGCTCGAGGTAAAGGTCGCCGGCGACGACGCGGCGACCTGGGCGGCCGGAGGTTCGCCGCGGGGCGGGCGGGCGGTCGAGCGCCCGGCCGGAATCGAGCAGGTCGCCGTCGGTCCCGACGGGACGGCCACGCTGACCCTCTCGCCGGGCGCGGACGCCCAGGCGATCCTCGACGCGGCCCGCCGCGCCGGTCGGGTCGAGCACTTCAGCTTCGCCCACCGCCGGCTCTCCGAAGTCTTCCGCGAGGCCGTCGGACAGCCTGCCACCGAGGTCGCACCGTGAGGACGGCGTGGTGGCCGAACGCCTGGCTGATCGCCCGCCGCGAGATCGACGAGCGCTCGCGGGCCAAGTCGTTCGTGATCACAACCGCGATCCTGGTCCTCGGGGTCGCAGCGGGCGTCGTGATCCCGGCGATCATCGGTCACAACCGCACGACGGCGAAGATCGGGCTCGTCGGGCCCGCGGCTCCCGAGCTCAGGCAGGCCGCGCTCGCGGCCGGGCGGGTCACCGGCGACAAGGTCGAGATCACGGCGGTTCCGAGCGCTGCGGCGGCCGACGCGGGGCTGCGGTCGGGTGCGCTGGATCTGGCGATCCTCGACGGTCGGGAGATCCTCATCAAGAAGCAGCCGGTCGCCGGGTCGACGTCGTCGGAGTCCACCTTCGCCGATGCGCTCGCCGAGCTGGCCGGACTCGTCACCAAGCTTCCGCCGGCCGCCGCCCAGTCGGCCCTGACGCAGGGGATCGCGATTCCCGTGCGAGGTCTCGAGGCGGCCCCGAAGAGCCTGACGAGCAGGTTCACGGGCCTCGGCGTCGACCTCCTGATCTACATCGTGATCTTCTTCTACGGGATGCGAATCACCCAATCGGTCGGCGAGGAGAAGTCGAGCCGGGTGGTCGAGGTCCTGCTCGCCACCGTCCGCCCGACCCAGCTGCTGATCGGCAAGGTGATCGGGTTCGCGGCGATCGCGTTCGCCCAGATCCTGGCCGCAGCTGCGACGTTCGGGATCTGCGGGCTCGCCGTCGGGTCAGACGCCGTCCACGGGACCGCCGGCGGCGTCGTGCTGATCGGTGTTCTCTGGCTGGTCCTCGGCTTCGCCCTCTACTCGACGGCCTTCGCCGCCGCCGGGTCGTTGATCACGCGGCAGTCGGATGCCGCGAACGCCGCGATGCCCCTCCTGATCCCCCTGATCCTCGCGTACTCGCTCTCCAACGGCGTCCTCTTCAACGGGTCGAACTCCTTCTACGACGTGCTCGCCTACGTCCCGTGGACGGCGCCCGTCGCGATGCCGACGTTGTTCGCGATCGGCGCGGCCTCCGCCTGGCAGGTGGGCGCGTCGGCGGCGCTCTGCCTGCTCGCGACCGTCCTGACCGCCCGCGTCGCCGGAGTCGTCTACGCGCGCTCGGTGATGCGGACCGGCGCTCGCGTCAAGGTCCGCCAGGTGCTCGGAGCCGAGGGCCGTCGCGGCTAGTTGACGAGCCGCACGGGTCACCTCGCTGGCCTGTCGGCGCCCTGCACGGCGGGTGTCGCCCGAGCCGACCGGTGGCCGTCGGGCGGACGATCGGTCATGATCGGCTGGTGGCCGTCGGATCTCGCCCGTCGTGCGCGTCGCGAACACGAGTCGTCCGCTCCGAGTCCGAGCGCGGACGGTTCACCCGGGCCGTGGTCGTTGCCGACCGCCGCTTGGACGGGGTCGTCGCGCGCGACCACGTCGGCGTCGCGCTGGACTGCGCCGCAGCGGTCGGCTGGCTCCAGCCGCCGGTCCCGGCCGTGACCCTGATCGTCGGCCTGTCCGAGCCGGTCCGCTCGCGGACCGGCGCACTCCCCGACGACTGGATCGGCGGGCTGGGCGAGACCGGCGACGTGGTCGAGATGCCGCGACGGCACGGGTCGCTCGACATCAAGCTCACGCCGCTCGGGGCGTACTCGGTGCTCGGCGTGCCGGTCTCGGAGCTCGCCGGCGGGTGCGTCCCCCTCGAGGACGTGTTCGGGCGGCCGGGGGCGCAACTCGGCGACCTGGTCCGCGACACCCCGGACTGGGCGAGTCGGTTCGAGCTCGTCGAGGCATTCCTTCTGCGACGCGCGGGCGCCGGCCCACAGCCGACGCCGATCGTCGCCCGCGCGTGGTCGCTGCTATGCGCCTCCGACGGCCGTCTGCCGATCGGCGAGCTGGCCGCGACCGTCGGCGCCAGCCGCCGCTACCTGGCGGCACGGTTTCGGGAGGAGGTCGGGCTCGGCCCGAAGAAGATGGCCCGTGTCCTGCGCTTCGCGGACGTCCGGCGTCGCCTGGAAGCCGAGCCGGCCGGACTCGCCGACATCGCCCAGGCGTGCGGGTACTGCGATCAGGCCCACCTCAACCGCGACTTCCGCGAGCTTGCCGGGACCACGCCGGGAGACTTCGTCGCCCGGCAGACGGCGGTTGCCGGGCGCGCGGAGCCGCAGGTCACATTTGTCCAAGACGTCGCCACCCCCGGGCGCGTAGGGTCGGCCCGGCTACCACGAGACCGGAGGCGACCAGCGAAATGAACGACGACAATCGGCCGAACATCTTCCCGGCCCTGCGCTACCGCGATGCCGGCGCGGCCCTCGTCTGGCTGCAGGAGGCGTTCGGCTTCTCCGAGCAGGCGGTCCACCGCGACGCGGCAGGTACGCCGACCCACGTCGAGCTGCGCCTGGGGGCGGGCATGGTGATGTTCGGCCAGTATCGCGATGCCGGCTGGCTCGGCGGTCAGGCGCCGGACCCGCTGGCCTCGACGGTGAGCATCTACGTCGTCGTCGAGGATCCCGACGCCCACTACGCGACGGCGACGGCGGCCGGCGCGAGGATCGTCCGTGAGCTGACCGACGAGTCGTACGGGTCGCGCGAGTACAGCGCACGCGACCCGGAGGGCAACCTCTGGTCGTTCGGCACGTACGACCCGTACGGGGAGACCCAGGGGACCAGCTGACGAGGCCGGGGACCTTCGACGGCGTGGTGATCTTGCCAGGCAGCGCGGCAGATGGCGGGCGCTGGCCGACGGCTCGTCGCTCTCCCACGTCGACGGCGTCCCGGCGGCCGTCATCAAGGCCGTGTCGAGGGTTGCGCGCGAGGCGTCGGTGCCGGGGGGCGTATCGTCTCGAGGATGACGACACCCCCGCTCTCCCTGCTTGAGTTTCCAGCCGACGACCACGAACGTGCCCGGCGGTTCTGGGCCGGGCTGCTCGGTGTCGAGCTCGAGGATCGCCGTGACGGCGAGGGAAGCGGCTGGCAGACCCACTCCGCCGGCCCGGAGGTCGGCGTCCACGAACGGGGAACCGGGCCGGGGGACACCTTCTCGTTGCCGTACTTCGCCGTTGCCGACGTGGCGGCTGCGCTCGACCGGGTCAGGGAGCTCGGAGGCAGCGTGATCCATCCGGGCGAGCAGTGGGCGATCTGCCGGGACTCGGAGGGAACTCCCTTCGGCGTGGCGCGCCGCAGCTGAGGGCGGCCCACCGCGCCGTCCGGCGGGCGCGGAGCCGGCTATCCCTACCCGAATGTAGGGATCGAACGAAGATGGACACCCGGCCCGCGGGCTAGATGGGCGACCTGCGGGCGTGCGAGCCTGCTCTGACCGGGGATAGGTGGACAATCCCTCAGGAGCGGCTTGCGCGTCGTCGTCGGCGACGCGCCCACCGGGCTGGTGGATCTCGGCCGGCGCTGAGTCAAGCGCGCAAGGCTGCATATCGCGGGCCCGTTCCATCGGCTCGGTCCGCGCTTCCGGGCGGCGATGTGGTTGAGGCGACACGTGTGGGCTGCTGCCTTCGGCTCGGTCGGGCGGCGCGAGGCTGGTTTTCGGGCTCAGCCGGTGTTCGTGACGACGTTGAGCTGGTTCTCCGCGTTGCGGATCTGAGAATAGAAGCCCACGCGTGGGTTGCGGGAGTTGGCCGCGAACATGATGCCGAGCGCCACGCCGTCGGCGGTGAAAACGGGCGCGCCGCTGTCGCCGGGAAGGATCGGACCGCTGAAGCTCGCCTTGTAGACGTTGCGCAGCGTAAAGCCGGGAGCGACCTTGTAGTTGCCGCCTTGGCCGCCGGCGACGAGTGCGCCGCACGCAAAGCCGCCGTAGGCGCCCGAAGTGCATACGACATCGCTCCGGCGTCCGCTATTCAAGGCTGCCCGCTTGACGATCGACACGGTCGCGGCGTTCGGCGCGATGAATACCTGGTTTGAGACGGAACGGAATCTGATGAATCCGAGGTCGGTCGAGATCGTGCCGGCGTCAGCGGTCGAGTTGTTGATGTCGCGGGTGCGCGAGAACGTGCCGAGGGTCTTTACTCCCTGCCTCCACTCGGTCAGCCGCGGTTGTCCTGTGAAGCAGTGGCCTGCGGTCATGACGCCGTGCTCGATGCCCAATGTGCGCTCCGTGTACCCAAAGCCGGCCGTGCAGTGGGTCCCGTCGCCTGAGATGTGCAGACCAGCCAGCACCGGGTCATGGAAGTCGTCTCTGCCGGGTGCAGGGCTCCGTGCCGCGGCCACCGAAACAGCGGGAGCTGTTCCTTGAATGGCTAGGGTATTGGCGCCGCTGAGGAGTTGAATGGGGTCGTCTTGGAATATCGAGATGGCGTTGCCGTACTGCGCTGCGAGCGATAGGGCTTCGGGCGAGTTCGGATCGGCGACCCCGACTTGCACGGTGTTCTGTGTCTCGTCGGGGGTGACCGACAGAATCTGGCCGCTGGTATCGGCGGTCATCGTGTCGGTGATTTCATTCGTGATTGCCGTGAGCGCATCCCAGGCGTGCTGCACGAGGAAGCCGCGCAGTTCAAGCGACGGAAAGGCGAGGCGCAGGAGGGCAGTGTTGCCATCGACGTTGCTCGTGAAGCCAGCGTAGAGCGAGGATCCATCGCGATACAGGCCGCCGTAGCCTCCTGGAGCGATCGTGCTCGCGAGCAGTTCGACCGCGGAAGCCGTGGGATCCGCGTCGACCGCGGTTGCAGGATCTGGGTCGGTTGGATCTATCGGGAAGGCCATGCTCGCGCCTACGACCTGGCTTGTTGCGGCGGTAAAGGGCATCCGGGGTTGAGCCAGCTCAGCCCAGACGCCTCACATCCGCCGAACGCTCTCCTCGGAGCGCGTTCCGATTGGACAACTACCCCGCACAGTGGGCAACTGCTGGACAACGACAACCACAACAAGGATCGGACATCTTTAAACGCCCCTATCCGAATGTAGGGATCGAGTCGAGTTGGCCGCCGAGCCCGGGGATACTTGGCCGATTGGGCAGCCTTGGCGGCGGGTGAGGTCGGGGATAGTTGGCCGATCCTCCGGCCCGCCGTCGTATGCCACCTTCGACCGAACGCTCGTGGCTGACTGGCGCGTGGCGAGGCGGACGGCAGCGGCGCGAAAGATTGCTTGCCGGATCGAGATCTAGTTCCTGCCGTCCGCCTTCAACGATTGCCTCCCGACAGACCCACGACTTCTCCGCGCCGGACGCCGCAACTCCCGGCCGAGGGGAGGCAGGGAGACCTGCCGTGCTAGCCGCATTGGGGCGCGCCCAGCTTCGCGGCCAATAGGAACCGGCCTTCCGGTAGCAACGGAACAGGAACGCACGCTAAGCGACGCCGATGAGCAGCTGTTGGCGCTGGCCAGCAGCGAGCTCGTGAGGCAACGTGAAGGGAAACGTCCCGAGCATCAGGACGTGCTCGTGCTGCAGCGGAGAGAGCCGGGCGAGGTGCTCGTCGTTGATCTCGCCGGCGTTGCTGGGGAGGTGGCCGACGGGCGTCGTCCATGTACGGTGACCCCACTCAGCTCGTAGACTGCTGCTCTCGGAGGCGCGCGACGGGTGGCGGGTGGTTTCTCAGAGACGGCTCGTGAACGCCGGTCGCAACGGCGTGGAGGGCAAGCGCCTGAAGCGGCGGCGATTGTCGCGCTACTTGCCGAGCCCGGCGACGAGGTTGATCGTGGTCGCGATGATCAGCGTCCCGAAGGCGAATGAGAGCAGCGCGTGGCGCACGGCGGTCCGGCGGATCGCCTTGCTCTCGAGGTTGGTGTCGGAGACCTGGTAGGTCATCCCGATTGTCAGCGCGAGGTACGCGAAGTCGGCGAAGCCGGGAGGGTCGTCCTCGTTGAAGTCGATGCCCCCGGGCTCCCCGGAGTAGTACATCTTGGCGTAGCGCAGGCTGAACACCGTGTGGACGACCGCCCAGGAGAGGACGATGCTCGCGGCGCACAGGCTGACGAGGAATCCCCGCTCGAGTCCGGTGCTCTGGTTGGCCTTGACGAGGACCAGGCCGACGGCGAGCAGGCTGACGATGCTTGCGCCGATCAGGAGGAGATCGGTCGTCGCCCGGCCGGGATTCTCGCTTCGCGATCGTTGGGCGGTCAGCTCCGGGCTGAGCGGCCAGATCGAGCGCCACATCCAGACCACGAAGATGATCGCCGCGAGGCCCCAGGACGCGAGCGGTACGACCCAGATCGGGGCGAAGACGCCGGTCACGACGGCGGTGAGTACGCCGACGCCGGCGGAGATGGCGACGCGGACCGTGACCGGTGGGCCGCCCGGTCCATGGCCGACCGAGGCGGTCGCCGCCAACGGTTTTGGCCTCTTGTCCAAGGCTGCGAAACCTACTGGTGAGGGCGGGTGTTTGCGTGCCGCGCTACGAGCGAGCCGAGCGCGACGGTGAAGACCAGGGCGACGGCGAGGATGGTGGTGCCGACGATGCCGGAGCCGGGAGTGAGGGCGCGGATCCCCGGCACGATCGCGAAGACATCACCAGAGCGATGAGCCCGGCAAGCCTCGGTAAGCGTCGCGATCTCGATCAGCGCGACGCGGCCGGGGACGAGGACGAGGACGAGGACGAGGATATGCGTGGTTGCCTCGGTCAGGTTCTGCGCCGGGCTGACGGGAGGGACTTGGGACCCCGAAGCCCAGGAAACGGCGCGGACGGCGATCCGCAGGGCGCTGATGCTGTGCAGCACCAGCTGTTGATGAGTCTGGTTCTCGATGCGCAAGAACCGCTGGCGCGTCGAGCTCATTCCACGTTACATCGCAGCGGCACCCCAAAAGCGGATCAACCGGTGCGCAGCAAGCAGGGCTCCCTGCCGGCGGCTCGCGCGCCGATTGGTCGTTGCCGCCGCCTGTCGTGCTGCTTGCCGCAGACCGGGCGGGGCCCGGCTGATTTATGATCCCGGTTGTCTCGCCCCGCCGGCGCAACCGAGTCCACGATGAGCAAACGAGACGCTAAGAGCACCCTGGGCACCCACGGCGACGTGTTGACGGCGATCTCGGACGGAATGGTCGGGTTGCTGCGCGAGTTCTACGGCCGCGGACCGACTCGCGCGAAATCCTATTTCGAGGACGATCTTGTCGTCTGTCTTCTGCGCGGCGGCTTCTCACGGGTGGAGCAGACGCTGTTGGAGGGCGGGCGCGGCGCGTCGGTGATCGCGCAGCGAATGGAGTTTCAGGAGCTGATGCGTGACCGGTTCGTCGCGGTCATCGAGGGGGCGACGGGCCGGCAGGTGATTGGCTTCATGAGCGGAAATCAGCAGGATCCGGACATCATGTGCGAGGTTTTCATCCTTGCGCCGACCGACTTGGTCGACGATCACGAGCTCCCCGGGCGCGAAGCGCCCGTCGCCGCCTGACCGATGACGATCCGCTTCGCTGGCGTTGAGCGCGGCGATCGACATCCAGGCGTAACAGCCTCGCTGCGCGGGAGGAGTACGATACGGTTACTGGAGGGCATCTATCGTGATGTGGGCCCAAGCAGCGGCGCGCAGCACGATCTGACTTTCTGAGGGTTTCTCTAACAGCCCCGGAGGTCGTTCGATGTTCTCTACCCAGGCCGCGTCAGCTTCAACCGCCGAACCGTCGGCGCTTCCGGTGGTGTTCGAGTGCCCGCGGGTCAACGGCGATCCGGATTCTGTCTGCGTGCATGTCGCCGGTGAGCTGGACATCGCGAGCGCTCCCAAGCTGGAGCTGGCTCTGCGCGAAGCGCTGCTGCTCGCGCGCCTGGTTGTCCTTGACCTGCGCGATCTCGCGTTCATCGACAGCTCGGGCGTTCACGCGATCGTCAACGCAAGCATCCGCGCCCAGGCGCTCGCGCGCCGCCTCGTGACTCTGCGGGGGCCCGAGAACGTCGATCGCATCTTCACGCTCACCGGGAACTTTGAGCAGCTCGAATTCGCCCGCGCTGATTGCCTCGAGCCGGTCTGCGTCGAGCCATCGCGACGCCGGCGATCAGGCCCGGTGCGTAGCCCGCCCGTTTTGCGGGCACTCTCAAGATGAGCGTCGTTCCATACAACGTGACGATGACGCTCCGCACCAGAGCAGTCCAAGCGGTCTTGGCAGCGCAGCGCCACCAAGCAGCCACCGGACCGCACGCACCCCCAGTCACATCAGTCGTCGCGCAAGGCGCCGCAGCAGGCAGCGACACGGCGCCACCAACCGAAGTTGACCAAGGAGGGCTCTATGCCTGACGAAGCCGGTAACCAGAAGACCGAGACAGCCCCAGTCACCACTCTGCATGCGTACGCGGATGGTCGCGTGAAGGACGCCGCTCCAGGATCGGGCGGCATCACGGGCCAGAACGGCCTCTCGGGCGAGGCGTCCTACACCGATGGTGGGCACCCCGATCACACCGAGTTCGGCGCGACCCCAGCCGCCAACGGTGATCGCGTCGAGCCCGCGGCGCCGAGTGGTGACCCCGAGTTCGTTGACCCGGAAAGCCCGGCTCGCGCCGGAGCGGGCCGCACGCCCCGCGGCGCTCCGCCCGCCTAACGAGTGGCTCGACCACTCCCACCGGCCGGGGCCCGCCCGGCCGGCCGGTGGGTGCGGCGGTTCACCGCGCCACGGCACGTCCCAGCTCGCTCGCGCTAGATGATCGCGTACCGGCTGCGACCATCACACGCCACACAAGAGATCCGCGACATGCACGCCAACGCGACGCGCAAGCCGGCCAACGCTCTGGCCGGGACGGTATGAAGTCTGACTACGGCTCGTTGGACGGACCCAGCCTGCCGCTGGTGATCTCCGCCGCGACGCCGCGCTGTACGCGGAGTTCTACCACCACGTTTCGCGCGATCGCGACGACTGTCGAACTACCACGTTTGCTCCCGCACGAACTCGGGTATTCCCCGTGGTGGAGTACGAGCCGCGACGATCAGAGCGTGCGCTCAGTCTCCCCGACGGCCGCCTCTTGGCGGCCAGGAAGGTCACCAGACCTATGATTGCCTTGGGCGTAATCCTTCTTATCGCAGCGCTTCTGATCCCGAAGCTCGCCGTGTTGTGGGCTATCGGCATCATCGTGCTGATCATCGGCGTGATCCTGGCGGTTCTCGGCGGGATGGGGCGCGCTGTCGGTGGTCGCCGCCATTACTACTGACTCTCGATCGTGAGCATCAGCGTCGCGGAGCACGACGGGACTTCCCTGGGTCTTCGCGATCGCTCCTCGTAAGCTCGTCTTCGTCCATGACTTCAGCTGCGGGCAGGCTCGCTTACCTCGGTTTCGCGGTCCGTTTGCGTTGGATCGGCCCGCCTCTCAAGCGGTCTTCGGTTAGCACGAGGCCGGCTGCGGCGTGGCCGCACACGCCGTGGGCGGCTCCGCCGGGGAAGGTCGCCGCGCCGGTCAGGTAGAGGCCGCGGAGCGGCGTGCGGTACGGGCTGAGCGACGGGACCGGTCGGAAGACGACTTGGTCGAGGGTGTAGCTGCCGCCGCCGACGTCGCCGCCGACGAGGTTCTGGTTGCGTCGCTCGAGGTCTCGTGGGCCGAGCACGTGGCGTGCGAGGATGCGCTCGCGGAAGCCCGGAGCGAAGCGCTCGACCTGGGCTTCGACGCGGTCGACGTGGCGTGCCTGCTCGGTCGCCCAGTCGGTGCTTTGTGGGCCGTGGGTGTATGCCCAGGCCGTGTGCTTGCCGGCCGGTGCGCGCGAGGGGTCGGCGAGCGATTGCTGTCCGAGCAGGAGGAAGGGGCGTTCGGGCAGTCCTTCGGTGCTCGACGTCGTCGCGAGTACTTCGGCCGCGTCGCCGCCGACATGGACCGTGCCGGCGTCGCGCACGATCGCTGAGGTCCAGGGGATCGGTCCGTTGAGTGCCCAGTCGATCTTCAGCGTGGAGGGGCCGTAGCGGTAGCGTCCGAGCGCCTGCGCGTAGCGTCCGCCGAGGTCGTCGCCGGTCAGGCGCAGGAGTGCGTGGGGCATTACGTTGGCGATCACCTGCGGGGCGGTGATCCGCTCGCCGCCGGTCAGCTCGACGCCGACGACGCGGCCGCGCTCGGAGGCGATTCGTGCGACGGTCGCCGCGGTCCGCACGTGGCCGTTCTGGGACTCGAGGTAGCCGACGAGCGCCGCGGCCAGCCGGCCGGCGCCGCCCTCGGGGCTCGGCCAGCCGGCGCCGTGTCCGAGCAGGTTGAGATAGGCGGCGGCGATCGCCGAGCCGCTGCCGGGCGGCGGGACATCGGAATGCATCGCGGCCCCGTAGAGCCAGGCCTGGGCGGCGGTGCCCTGGAAGAGTTCCTCGCCGAGCGCTTGGGCGGGCATCAGGAGGAGTCGCACGAAGTCGACCATCCCGCGGACGCCGATTCCGGCGAGCAGGCGCGCGGGCCCGGCGAGCGGGGGAAATCCCGCGAGCATCGTCAGGCGCAGGGCGTCGAAGTTCTCGACGAACGGCGCGGCGAAGTCGTGCCAGTGAGCGCCGTCGCCGGGGCAGAGCGCGTCGATGCTCGCCGCGGTCCGGTCAAGGTCGCGGTAGAGGCCGATCGCGGCTCCGTCGGCTGAGACCGGGTGGGCCATGCATACGGCGGGGTGGATCCAGCGCAGGCCGTGGCGCTCGAGCGGCATGTCCGCGTAGACCGGCGACGCGGCGGCCGCCGGGTAGACGGAGGAGAACGTGTCGTGGAGGAAGCCCGGCAGCGTCAGCTGCTCGGTGACGACGGCGCCGCCGGGTCGGTCGGCGGCCTCGAGCACGAGGACGCGGCGCCCGGCCCGTGCGAGGCGGATCGCAGCCGTCAACCCGTTCGGTCCCGATCCGATGATCAGCGCGTCGTAGTCCATCAGGCGGTTGCGAGGGCGAGTTGGTGGAGCATGCTCCGGGGCACGATCGCGCCGTCGCCCCAGAACGCGTGCTGCGCTTCGCGGCCGGCAAGCGCGTACATGCTCGCCACGTGCCAGAGCATCGGATCCCACGTCCCCGCCGCGCGCACGAAGTCGCGCCCGTCGTGGCGGAAGATCAGCAGCCGGTTCTTCCCGTGGCCCATGAAATGCCCCTCGTGCGCAGTCAGGTCCAAGCCGAGGATCGGCTCCCCACCGTCGGCCACAGCGCGCGGCTCGTTGCAGCCGAAGTTCGCGAGTCCATCCTCGAGCTCCTCGAAGTACACGCGGAGAGCCGACTCGTCATCGCGAGTCACGAGGCTCGTGACCGTCACGTAACCCCGCTGGAAGACCGGGCGCCCGAACGCCGTCCCGGCGACGACCTCGATCTCGAACGTCTGTCCCAGCAGCGGCGAGCTCCGCAACGGCGTGAAGCGACCGACCTCGGTCGCATAGTCCGGCCACGTCTCAGTCGCCGACAAAGCCGCGATCACCCGCTCAGCCGAGTCGACCTCGACCGGCGAATACGTGTGCCAGACCTGCTCGGAACCGGGCGCGACGCCAGGCGTCAGCGCGCCGACGTCCGCCAGCTCGAGCAGGGCCTCCGGCTGGAAGCGCTCCCTGTCCTCCGGGGCGCGGAACGCGATGCCGTATCCGCGCCGCGCGTCATCGCGGTAGGCATCGGGGAACCAGTCACCGAGCAGGCGCGTCGCGCCCGCGAGCAGCTGCTCGCGCTGCAGCGTGCCGCGGCTTGAGTCCGACCCAGCGAAGCGGTGACGTCCGAACGCGCGATGAAACGCAACGACGTCGACGAGACGCAGCTTGCGTCCGCGCTTTTGCTCCCAGTAGGTCGCGACGATCGCGAACGCCAGCCGCAGGTCGTCCACCTCACGCTCGGCGGGGTCGCGTCGGTAGTACGCGGCGTTGAGGAAGTCGGTGACCCAGCCCGCCGCGTCGGGTCCGGCGATCGACCAGCCCGCCAACCGAGCGAAGCTCGCCTGCTCCGAACCGATCGTCCGGCCAAGCAGGACCCCGGCAGCCACCCCGGCGCCAGCAGCCACGGCCAGCCCCGCCCTGTTTCTTGACGGCGCCGCTCGCCGCAAACCAGCTGCGACGCTCACGCCGCGCTGACCACCGGGCCGGTCGGTCGCGCGAGCTGCAGGAGGGCTTGGATCGACGGTTCTCCCGCGTCGAGATAGCAGGCCCGGACGTCTGGCACATCCGCCAGCGCGAACGACACATCCGGCTGATCGCGGCCCTGCACGACGACCAGCTCGTGGCCTTGCCGCCGGGCCAGGGCGCCAGCCTCGCGGATGACGCGCCCGCCGGTGCCATCGAGGAGCACCGCCGCGCGCAGGTCGAGCATGACCAGACACGCGCAGGCGCGAGCGCGATCGAGCACCCGCACAAGCGACGGCGCGCTGGCCTGGTCGACTCCGCCCGTCACATCGACCCACGCCGCACCAAGCCGATCGGCACGCAATCCGCAGCGCAGGCTCGGCGGCGCGGCCTGCGAGAACGCCAGCGTCGGGGCAGCAGACACATCTTCAAGCATTTGAATTCTCCGGGGTCGCGGACACCAAGCGAGTCCTCGGAAGTCAAACGGTGCTGCCGGCCACCCTCAGGCCGACCTCACGATGATGCCCTCCACAACGGACGGGGTTTCTCTCGTCGCCCCCGGCGGGGAACCGGACGCGACTGGATGCACCACTGTCATCGTAGCCATCATGGTGCGAGGACGTCGCGCCGGCGATGGCGGGCGCAAAGGGCTCTGCTCGGTAGCGCGAGGGGCGGCTCGCGAGTGTAGGGATTCGTCGTGGCTGGGAGCGACCTCGTCGACGACCACGAGACCTCTTGCCGGCACGCCGCCGCCAGCCCGCTCCCGGATCCATGACGCAGCAGGGTTCGACTGTCGGCGAAGGGCGGACACGCGGGTCAGACAGCCCGCTGCGCGACTCGAGTACGATGAGCCCTAGAGGGCATTCATTCTGAGGTCCGGCCCAGCGCGGGCGGGCAGCAGGATCTGACTTCGGAGGTTCCACCAACCCCGAAAGATCATTGTGGGCCGCGCCCTGGCCGTACCCATGCCCGATTCAAGTGCTTTACCGGTGACGTCGCCTGCGCTGTTCGGTCGCGCCATCTGTATGCACGCGCGCGGCGAGCTGGACATCGCGTCGGCACCGCAGCTGGCGTTGACGCTCCGCGAAGCCGTCTCAAGCGCGGGCTCGTAGTGCTCGACCTGGGCGCCCTCCCGTCATCGACAGCGCAGGCGTACACGTCATCGCTAGCGCGAGCATCCACGTCCGCCAGCTCGCCGATCGGCTGGTCATCCCTGCGGGGCCCCGCCAACGTCGAGCGTATCTTCGCCCTGGTCACGGTCTCTGAGGACCTCGCGTTCGGGCCCGCCGCGGCGCTCGTGCCTACCCGCCCGCACGCAAAGCGCCACACGAGTAGCGCAACGGCGCGATTGAGACCAAACTGGCACGCGATCAAGCTTCGCGTGGCGCAGATGCCGTCTGTGGTCGGCCGCGCGGGGACGCCATGGCGTCACTGACTAGAGCCGCGATAGCGCCCGAACAGGCCGTCTCGGCGTGGATGGACGCGTTCAACGCGCGCCACCTCGACGGCCTTCTCGCGCCTCTTCATCCCGACATCGAACTTCACCCGCCGCGCCTCAACGGGCGCGCCGGCGCATACCACGGCCATGACGGCGTCCGCGAATGGTTCGCGCAGCTCGACCCAGGAGGCCTCGAGCAGCAGATCGACCTCTCGGCAGTCGAAGTCGCAGCCGACGGGCGCGTCCTCGCCGCCGGCACGCTTTGCCTCGCAGACCAAACGGCGATCGCGCCATTCGGAGCGATCCATCGCCTCGAAGACGGACTGATCATCGACGCTCGCCACTACTTCAGCGATCAGACCATGCTTCAACGCCTGGGCATCTTCCCATGAACCCGACACCCCAGGCCCGCAGCCAGACGACGGACGAGCGCCCTGTCGGCGTCCCCCGCGAGTGGCCGGAGACGTCGCCGCAGCAGCTCGCTAGAGCTTTGGAGGCGATTGCGGGCCGTGAGGGTGAGGCATTCGTGGACGCTGGCTCCGGCGACCTTCAGCCGCAGGCCCTCTCTGGCGGACGTCTCTTGACGGCAATCTCGACCAGAATCGTCGCGATCCTGCGCGAGCATTACGGCCGAGGCGCGATCAAAGCCAAAACGTACGCGGTCGACGACATCATCTTCGTCGTGCTACGCGGAAGCGGCTACACGCCGCTTGAGAAGACGATCATGGCCGATGGTGGTGCTGAGCGGGTCGTCGCGATGCGCCACGACTTTCAGCGCATGGTCGCCGAGCGCTACAAGCAGGCAATCCGGGAGTTGACCGGCCGCGAGGTTCTCGCGTTCCTCTCACAGGCCCACGTCGAACCCGACGTCACGATCGAGATCTTCTTCATCGACGGACCCCTCGAAGGCCTCGGACCATCCGAAGCCCCGACAGCCGCGGTCTCGATCGGCGGAGGCGTGTCGTGAGCGACCTGGCGCCTGATCTTCCTCCGCATTCGACGAACGGCGCGAGCAACGGGCATCGTGGCAGCATCGGCCCGGGTTCGGGGGTGCTTACGGATGAGCAGACGTTCGCTCGGCGGGATCGGGCGCTCGCGGATGCTGATCAGACGTGGTCTGAGAGCGACCAGACCCTCGCGGATGCTGATCAGACGAGCTCTGATGGGGATCAGACGAGCGCCGACAGCGATCAGCTGGCTGCCGATCGCGATCAGGCCGCGAGCGATCGCGACCTCTCCGCGGGCGTCGACGCGCGAGTGCATGAGCTCAGTCGTGGTATGCGAGAGCGCTCCGCGGTGCAGCGCGAGCAGAGCGCCCAGGCGCGGGTGGACGCCGCGCACGATCGCGACCGCATAGCCCGGGTGCGCGATCTGGCGGCGCTCGCACGGGACACTGCCGGTGACGCCCGCGACCTCGCGATGGCTCAGCGAGACGCTGCACACGAACGGGCCGCCGCGGCGCACCTGCGAGTGTCGGGTGCCGAGGTCGTGATGCGCGCCGCGCAACAGCGCAAGCGTGCCGCCGAGCTGCGCGAGGCAGCGTCCGAGCAGCGCGTGCTGGCGGCCGCGGACCGCCAACAAGCGGCGGAGGACCGCGATCACGCGACGTCTGAGCGGCTGCGGGCGCTCGCGGACCTCGAGGCGCTCGCCGGGCAGCTTGCGATCGCCGCGCTCGACCCGCTGACCGGGGCGCGCACCCGGGCTGCCGGCCTGCGTGACCTTGACCACGAGCTCGATCGCTGCCGGAGGACCAATGCACCGCTTGTTGTCGCCTATGTCGATGTCGTCGGGCTCAAGAGCGTCAACGACAGCGACGGTCACGCCGCCGGCGACGAGCTGCTCAGACACGTCGTAGCGGTCATCTCAGAGCGCCTGCGCCCCTATGACCTGATCATCCGGCTCGGCGGCGACGAGTTTCTCTGCGTGGTATCCAACATGCTCTTGGCAGATGCGCGCGAGCGTTTCAACGTGATCGTCACCGAGCTCGCCGCGCAGCCGAAGCCGGAAGCGCTGACCGTCGGATTCGCCCAATTCACCGGCGTCGAGACGGCCGCCGAGCTGATCGGGCGCGCGGACGGCGAGCTCTTGGAGGGCCGTCGTGCCAGCCCCGGGCCGCCGACCGGATCTTCCGGATGACCGGGGACTCGACCATCTTTGACCGATTCCTCTCGCGACCGGCACCCCCAGCCATGGCTGAGCTCGGGGTGGGAGGCGTCCCGCTCGCCGGCAGGATCCCGCTGGACGGATCTGCGCCGTGGTGCAGCTAGCCACGTTGCCGGTAGCCGGCCGGCGTCCGACGCCGCGACGGGCGTCCTGGTTCGCTCCTTGCGCGGCTTTGCGTCTTGCGGTTCGTGGACCAAGATTTTGTTCACGCCGTGACCGCCGCTCCAGAGGTCCTTTAGGGGAGATCTCGCTGGCCCTGGACCCTTGGGTCATGTGTAACTTGCTCTATCCAGCGAGCCGCGGAGTCTGACGCTGGCGCTTTCGGGCGGGCCGCCGCTCAGGGGGGTTTGGCTTCCCCGGGCGTAAACGTCGCCGACGAGGACGCCCGGGGATGTGGAACGTGGTGGAATGATGGATGAGACGGTTAGCGACGCAGACGAGGGCACGCCCGCGAAAGGCGGCCCGTCACTCGTGGGCAACTCGGCCCCTACCTCGGATGCGGGGAGTGAATTCGAGCCGGCATCCGGTCCAGACCGCGAGTTCGTCGCTGCGCCCCGTGTGCGGGCGTACCTTCAGGCGCTCGGCCCGGGCCTGATCACGGGCGCATCTGACGACGACCCGTCGGGCATCGCCACCTACGCGCAGGCGGGCGCCCGGTTCGGCTTTTCGATGTTGTGGGTCGCACTCCTGACCCTCCCGTTGATGATGGGGATTCAGGAGATATGCGACCGTACCGCTCTTGCCTCGGGCAAGACTCTCGGCGAGTTGATCACGATCCACTTCAGCCGGGTCTGGCGGGCCGTGATCGCGATGCTGATCGCGGTCCTGGTCGTCGCGAACGCGCTCAACATCGCCGCTGATCTCGTCGCGGTTGGACAGGGGATGCACCTGCTGCACGCGGGACCGAGCCCGGTCTGGGCTCTGATCGCCGGTGCGGGCATCACCGGGGTTCTGGCTGCCGGCTCGTTCCTGTTGATCGCCCGCGTGTTCAAGGTGCTCTGCGCGGCGCTGCTCGCCTACGTAGTCGTGCTCTTTCTCGTTCACATACCGTGGCAGACGGTGGCCGTCAACGCGGTGATCCCGCACGTACAACTTTCGTCGGCCTACATCGCGCTGCTGGTCGCCGTGCTCGGCACGACGATCTCACCGTATCTGTTCTTCTGGCAGGCCATGCACCGCGTCGAGGACATGCGAGAGGAGCGGTTGGGCGGCGAGCGGCCGGTGCCCTTGCGCCGCCGCAGTCAACGCGCGGGAAAGTCAAAGCAACTGATGAGCCGCCTTGACGTGTTCACCGGCATGGCGTTCTCAAACGTCGTGATGTTCGCAGTCATCACCGCGACTGCCGCGACGCTCGGGCGCACGCACCACCTGAGCATCTCCTCCCCAGCCCAAGCAGCGCAAGCGCTGCGCCCCCTGGGAGGACAGATCGGCTCCTACGTCTTCGCGCTCGGCTTCACCGGCTCGGGCATGCTCGCGATCCCCGTACTAGCCGGCGCGGGCTCGGCGGCGATGGCCGGACTGATCGGCAGGGGAGCCGGCTTTTCCAACTCTCTGCGCCAAGCACCGCTGTTCTACGGATTGTGCGCCGTCGGCACGATCGGCGGCATGGCGCTCAGCCTGGCCTCCGTGAACCCGATCAAGCTGCTCGTCCTGGTGGCCGTCATCAACGGCGTGACCGCCGGCCCATTTCTGATCGTCGTGATGCGCATCTCCTCAGACCGCGCGATCATGGGCGAGAGCACCAACGGTGCCCTCGCGCGCTCGGTCGGCTGGGCAACGACAGGACTCATGATCATCGCCGCAGTTGCCCTCTTCGCGACTGGAGGTGCGTAGACAACCCCCGGCTTCTCCACACAATCTGGTGGGCGATGTCCGATCCAACGCGACGGCCCGCGTTCGACGCAACGACCAACGAGGGGAACGGTCCCAGCGTTGGTCTGGACGCGTCCGAGGGGCGCCACGTTCCTCGCGGACACATTCCCTGCGATGAAGGGCCTCGGAGGCGACGGTGATCGCCGCAGAGCAGCCGGTGGCGACATTGGGCGCCGCTGGTCGATGCGTTCCTCGCTCGTGCTGATCTGGCGCCCTCGAGCTGCCGTTCCTACACCCAGACGCTGAGCCGCCTCGTCATCGAGCTCGGCGCGGGTCTCGAGCTTCGGAGCGTCGACGCTGACGAGCTGGGCGCGGCGGTCGATCGCGCGTGGGGCCGGTGTGCGCCGGCGACGTGGAACCGGCATGTCGCGACGACCAGGTCGTTCGTGGCTTTCTCCCGTCGGCGTGGTTGGCTGCCTGCGGGTCTTCAGGTTCGCGTCGAACGGCGGCGTGAGCCTGCGGACCGCACTCGCTCGATCCCGTACGCCCAGATCGACCGGCTGTGGCGCCGCTCAGACGTCGCCGTTCGCGAGAAGGCGCTGTGGCGCCTGCTTTACGAGACCGCGGCGCGCGCCTCGGAGATCCTCTCGTTGAACGTCGAGGACATCGATCTCGAGAACCGTCGCGCCGTCGTGCGCAGCAAGGGCGGCGACATCTAGCGTGCGTTCCTGTTCCATTAGTACCGGAAGGCCGAACCGGCCCGCTTCCCGCGGGTTTGGGGGCGGCGGTAATTCGGCGCATTCCGGCGTGGGCTCCACTTCTGACGCATAGCGCTCGGCTTGCTCTCGCAGACTGCGCCCGAGCGGCGTGAGACGGACGGGGTCAGCCGCTGCGTGGCTGACGAGCATCTTTCCGCCGATGGTGGTCTCGATCCGCTGCACAGCCCGCCTCAAACTACCGGTGGCCACGCCTAGCGTTTCGGCGATCCCCGCCAGCGTCGTGTCCTCACGCAGCGCGAGCAGATTTCGGAGTCGCGTATCGCCCCAGGGGGTCGCGAGGACCGCTGCAAGGAGTGGGGGAAGGTCAGGCGGGGCATCGGGATTTGGTCCGAGGATCTCATCGGCTTGCACGAGGAGTTCCCGGCCGAGTTCCGTGAGCCGATCGGGGTGCTGTGCGGTAGCGCGTCGCTCGATCAGCCGGCCGTCGCAGACGACCTCGAGCTTCCGCATCTTTTCCATGAGCGAACCATGCGAGACCTTGAGGCGCGATGCTGCGGCTCGCATCGACGGGGTTCTCGCGCAGACTTGGAACAAGCGAATGCGTCCCTCGGCGCCCACGCCGCACATGGCCGCCGCGAGTGGCTTGGGGTAGGCGTCCCATGCACGCAGACTGGGGGTGCCCTTCGGTCTGATCTCTATGCCGTGCTCGCGTGCGACTCGAGCGATCGTCATTGCGCTAGTCCCGACCTGGTCGGCAATCTCGCGGAGGGTGTATCGCTCTTCGACGTAGCGTTGACGAAGCCAGCGCGGATCGACCCGGGCACGTTGCGGTCGACGGCGCGCCGGTACGGCAATCTCGTTGCGTACGAGTTCGGCGCGCACCGTCCGCGCGCCGACGCCGAATTTGGCGGCGATCGCTTTTACGGATTGACTCTCGGTCTCGATCATCAGACGGAGGGCGTCGGGCGTTGTCTCGGCGAGGAGCCGAGAGCGCGGGGCTACTCCCTCCCCGTTCTGGTGAGTCGCCACGTAGAACGGGTGTCGTCGGATCAGGTGGCGGAGATGCTCTAGCGTGATCCCAAGTCGTTCTGCTACGTCCCTTGGCGCCTTCCGTGCGTGGAGCATCTGGACCGCTTCGCTGTAGTCGACGCTGTAGACACCGGGGCCAGGGAGCGATTCAACGTCAACGTCTCTCCCCGCGGGCGACCATTCGAGCGGCTCGTTCTCGCGGCCGGCTTCGTCGAGAAAGCGGCGGGCGTGCGCGGTGAGCAGATCGTGCGTTGCTACCGGGAGTTTGAGCATGAAATCGTAGTAACGCAGGATGTCACCCGGGCTTCGGGGCCGGAAACGATCTGGTGCTTGCTCGAGCACTCCTCCCGTGAGGGTCTCCCAGAGCCAGAGTTGCGCCGTGCGCAGTTTCCGCGGTCCGCCGGTCGGTATTCCGCCGACGCGGCACATGTGGTCCCACTCCCTGGAGGTTACGAGCGGCGCATCGGCGGCAAGGACTCGACGATTTCGGTAGTCGATCGGCGAGCCGAGTTCGTCGAGTTCGTCGGCAAGACGGATGAGCAACTCAAGGATCGCTGGGCCGTGAGGGTCGCTCTTGACGAGAACCGCGAGTCGCTGGATCCCCGGGGTGTCGGTGTGGCTTGGCCACTGGTCGGCGATGACCGCTTCGGTGGCCTTGCTCCCGGGGAGGCATAGGCCCGCCGCCATCGCGATGCGGAACGGCACGACGTGGTTGCCATTTTGAATTCGGGCGCGGATCGCCCAGTCAGGCCATAGCGCCAACGGCATGACTCGCAGCCTGGTCGCCGGATCTTGGCCCTCAGGTCGTCTGCCGGCGGTACGGGTGCGGTACCGGAGGCGAGCGCATGGTGAAAGATGGGGGTCGCGGTGGCGCAGCACGGTGGAGACAAGACCAGGACTGGCGTAGCGCCAGGGTCCGGCCAGGATGCCGCAGTCGGGTCGATCGCCTAACGCGATCGCGCGCAGAACGTCGCCTCCGGGCTCGGCGAGCGCTTGGTGTGCTTGGAGAATGGTCCTCGCGAACCCGGGTACCGTGAGGCCCTCGTTGTCGAGCTCGCCTACGTCGAGTCCGAGCTGTGTTGCGACGACGACCACGTCGACGAGTCGCCGTCCGAGGCTCCCCAGGCTCGACTCATCCGTCGCCGGGTCGAGAATCCCGGTCATTTCAGCCTGGAACTCGAGTAGACCTGCTGGAATGGGGTGGCCGTCGCGCACGGCGGTCAGGAGATGCCGGCATTCCGTGAGCTCGCGTTGCTGGGCCGACGGTTTAGCGCGCCAGCACGTGCTCGGTCGCCTATCCAGCGAAGGACGACCCACCCCGCGGATCCCTTGGCGCGAGTTGCACTTGGGACAGCGTGATTCCAGCAGGCGCGAGTGGTCGGGACACGCAAGGAACCATGGAAGCCGCCAAGCGGCGAGCCAGCGTCCGCCGTTCGCCTCAAGGCAGGAAGGGCAGAATCGAGTCCAGGTCATCGGTCGGAGGGGCCGTCCGAGTGCGGCGTTCTTGAAGCGACGGTGGATCCACAGCCCGTAGCGGGCGAGGGGTTGCCACAGCGCTTGGATACCAGAAGGATCCACGCCACACGCGATGCCCGCCGCGTTGGCGGCCTTCGTGTCACTTATCGAGAACGGGTTGCGGCCGAGGCGAGTCCACTGTTCCTTCAGAGTCGAATCAAGGCCGAGCGCCCAGACGAGGTCAGTTGACGAGATCTTGAGCCTGTGGGCATATGCATCGAGCCAACTGTCGAGCGACTCGCCCGCGAGCGGCTCAAGTCTGATCGGAATTCTCATCTGCGTGCCGGCAGGATCGACGCGGCTGTCTGATCGAATCGACCGGCCAACGGTCCGCTCAGGCGGCCTTACGCTTCGCAGCGCCGCTGGTGCTTACGCGCGTGGTGAGGAGTCCGCGCTCGAACGCCGCCTGTAGCTCTTGGCGGGCGTGCTCAGCCGCCTCGTCGTTACGCACGTGGTCCATCAGCTCGGTCGTGAGGGCCTCGGTGCCGGTCTTGACCGCCCGGTGACAGCCCCGCGTGATTAGCGTCATCAGCGACGCGAAGTGGCCCGTCGAGCGGGCGTAGAGATAGTCTCCGAGTACGTCGGCAAGCATCCCGCGGGTCGCATTGGTTAGGACCAGATCCCGTTCGATCGCCAGCAGTAGTTGCCGCCAAGTTCGTCTTCCCTCTTCTGTGGCGATTTCGAACGGGTCGAGCGATTGGGTTGTCCAACGGCGGGCGGTTTGCGCGAACGCCGCGTCCTGAGGTTGCAGGCCCTCGGTGAGAAGTTGACGTTCGCGTAATCCCACTCCGACAAACAGGAACGTGACCGGGAACTGGTTGGCGAGCCATTTGAAATGGTTGGCGACATCGCGGTCGTTGCGCCGGTTCATGTCTAGAAAGTGGACGTCGTCGATGATGATGAGCCGCGTCTGGCACGACAGGACGCAGTCGGTCGCGCTATCAGCGAGTTGGGTGGCGTTGCCGCGCGAAGCCCCCGGGTGATCGAAGAAGCGGCACAGCCCGGCGTTTAGGCTACGCATCGTCGTGTTCGACGTCAGGCCGAGGTAGGCGACGGGGATCCGGTCGTGTCCGGCCGACGTGGAGACGTCGTGCATCGCGATTTGATCGCGGTGATAGCGGACACCGAACGCCACGGCTGCCGTCGTCTTACCAAGGCCAGGGTTCGCCGAGAGAACCGCCGAGCTTCGGACACGGTCGCCGTCTTGGCGGTTAGCGGCGACGATCTCATCCAGGTCGTCGAACACGCCCTGCATCTGGGGGGTGATGATCGGACCGAGGTTGGCGTGCCAGACCGCTCGCGCGTCGTCATAGCGCCGACGTCCAGTCGGGTCGAGGGCGTCGCGCTCAGCGCGGGTCAGCACGTCGGGCTTGCTCCGCCTCGGCATCTCCGCGCGTGCAAACCAGCCCGCTTTGCGCGACAAGGTGTAGTCGCGCTCGAGGTGATCCCCTGTAGTCACGAGAAGGTCCCGAACGCCTCGTCGTAGAAGTCGCCGCCCGACTCGTCGTTGGGCACCGCGGACAGCTCGAGTTCGTCGTCATCGTCTCCGAGGAGATCAGCCGGAACTCCGTCCTCGCTGGCACTCGTCCTCTGGCTGACGGCGCGGACGCTGGCGAGGTCCGTCACGCTCGCCACCTCGCCCTCGCCGGCGATGAGTCGATCGTTGCGCTGCTGCGAGAGGCGGAGAGCCATCCGCCTCTCGGTCGGGTTACCCGTGAGGCCCGCGTTCCAGCGCTCAAGCAACTCCGCGAGAACTTTTCGGTCATCTGGGAACCGGTCGGACTGGCGGGCAAGCCGCCGGGCGTAACGGAGCGCCTCAGCGCTGAAAGGCACCTCGATGTCGCTGAAGTGCTTGCAGCGCAGCTGATGCCACTCGTTCGTCTTCGGGTCCTGGAAAAACAAGCGGCGGACATCGTCCGGGTCGTGCCGGATCGGCCATTTGCCGGCGTGCACGCCGGTCACCGGGCTGCGCCGGTCCCGGTATTCGTTCAGGGCTGGGCCGTCGTAACGCAGATCGTAGAGCTGAACGCCGTAGTGGTTGATCCTTCGCCACTCCACCGGCAGGAAGTCGTAAACGAGATCCGCGCGCGCCGGCACGAGCAGGCGTCCCGTGCGCGCGATCCCAAGCTCAAATGCGTCCAGCGGGCAGAGGTCGAGTCCGGGCACGTCGGGATGTACGAGACCCTGGTGGGGCCGCCGGTGGTAGCGCTCGGCGACCCACTCACGGATGATCTGCTCGAGTTCATCAACGAAGTAGTACGCGAGATCCTCTGGGTGCTCGCCGCGGCTGTAGACATCCGGGCCCTTGTAGCCGGGAAGCGCCGCGAGGAGGTCTTCGCGAAGTGTCCGAAAGAACCGCTCCACTACCGCCTTGTCCGTCGGCTGAAATGGCCTTGCGGGCTGAATGCTGATGCCGAACCTTGCGCACACCGAGCGCAGGTGCGCCGACACGAAGACTTTTCCGTGATCGATGACGAGCGTGTCTGGCGCGACGCCCGGCAAGCCAGGCGCGGCTTTCGCGCTCGAATCGGTGATGAACACGACGTTGGGGATCCCTGGATAGGGCAGGATTCCGCCGCCTGTACGCGCAGTCGAGTCTGGGCAGATCGCCTCGAAGAGCACCAGCGAGGCATCGACTGCCTTCGTTGACATCGGTGAGAGCCGCAGCGCCACCAGCGCGCGACTGCACAAATCCACGGCGATCGTCAGCTCCAGCCGCGCCCATCGCAATGTAATCGGATCCATCGCGAAAACGTCAAGCGGCGTCGTGTCCAGGAGCAAGTATTCGCCAGGACGAACCGCGAAAAGCCTGCCGTACGGAGCCGCCGGCCGGTTCGCGATGCTCCGTTTGCCCTTCGTGCTTCCGACCAGCGCATTGGTTCCCCGCGTCACCTCGGTCAACGCGAGCTTCGCCTTCCAGCGCTTCGGAACCACCGCGGCTTCGGGGCCATATCTTTCCGCGACGCGAGCGTCGACGCGGTCGAGCAGCAACTCGCGCGGGGGCCGGCTCGCTCCGACGTGCTCCTCTAGCACCCGCGCGAGTTCGTCCAGCCAGCGGGGATCGATGCCCCGTAACGGCTCACTGGCTCGCTGGTGGCGCGCATCAATCAGACCGGCTTCGCCGGTTCTCTCATACGCCGCGACCCAACGACTGAGAGTTCTGACGCCGACACACATCTCCGCCGCCTTGGCTCCATAGCGCGCCATCTTCGCCACCCCAGGTCGGAATTCGGCGCGCGGCTCTCCCGGTAGAGCGTCCTGCGAACTACCGGACCGGTAGCCCGTCAGAACCTCCCGAACATGCGCGGCGCGAGTGGCAAGGACGGCCAGTTCCTGCTCGCTGAGGTTCGCGAACAGCGGCCCGATGGCCGGCTCGGGACGGACGGTCGCCGCGTCAAGCAGACAAAAGCCCGGGGCGGAGAGCAGATACGCGATCGACAGGGAGCGGGTCTGTCGGGTGAGCTGCGCCTCGATGCTGGCCCGGCCGCCCCCAAGAGCGACGACCGTCCAGGTCTCACCGTCGTGGGAGATCTTCGATCCGACGGTCAGACACGCAACGTTCACGGTTCAGTTCATCTCCAGTGCGGTCTCGCTGGTCAGGGGCCTCGTCAGGTCCATTCGCAATATCCCCGACCACAGGAGGTGGAGCACCACGGGACGCGGCTCGCGAAAGCCGCATGCGCGTACAGCGGCCTCGGCTTCGGCGATTGTCTCGGCCGCGCGAGCGGCCGACGCGGCCGCGGCGAGCGCGGCCGCGTCGAACAACCGGGACTGCTTGTATCCAGCGAGGAACCGCATATTGGCGAGCAGTTGGCGATCTGCGCCACTCCAGACCTCGTGCTCCCAGCCACGTGCCACAAACACGTCCGCAGCCCAGCTCAGCGCGCGGGCGACCCCTGGCTTCTCGAGGCGATCAGCGGGCTTGACGTTGACCACGAGGACGGAACGATCGGCCCTCGCAAGCAGGAAATCAGGGACGTGACGACGCTCGTCGTCTCTCACGAGAAAGGGTTGCGCCGCGATTCCGACGACATCCGGGTCCGCATCGGCGAGGAGCAGACGTGCCAGTTCGAGTCGGCTCTCATATACGACGTGGCCGCCAGTCGTCGAAGACCAGTACAGGCCCGGGAAGTGACGCTGCCCGCGGTGCGAGCGAATCTCCCGCCAAGGCACCGCCGAGAGAACGAGATCTGCCGACAGCGCGCTCAGCGGGACGTCGTGCGTCGAGCGATCAGCAAGCCGTATCGACGCCATGGCGGCCACCTAAGACGTTCCACTGACGAACATACGTTCGATACTAGGCTGCCGACCGGACGGTAAAGCGGAACGCGCGGCGACGGTCTCTGCGACTGAAAGACGGACCGGTAGGACTCTCATACGCGTCGGACCGAACTCACGGGGTCGGGCCAGTCAGGCGTTGAGCTGAACGCCGATCTCGCCGCAGCCCCCGCGAAACGTACCGAGAGTCCGGATGCAAGAAATCGTCGCGCTCCCGCCGCGAATCGGTCTCGACCCCGATTGGCCAACTATCCCGCGTCTTGGCCACGTAGTGGCCATCTATCTTCGATTTTGGCCATCTTCATTGGTTCCCTACACCGAAGCGCTCGCCGCTCGTGTAGTTCATGAAGCGGGGGTATTCCGGTTGAAAGGTGAGGGTGACGGTGCCGAGGGCGCCGTTGCGGTGCTTGGAGATGATCAGGTCGGCCTCGCCCGGGCGTTCTGAGTCGTCGGGGTTGTAGTAGTCGTCGCGGTAGATGAAGACCACGAGGTCGGCATCCTGCTCGACGGCGCCGGACTCCCGGAGGTCTGAGAGGAGGGGCCGCTTGTCCTGGCGCTGCTCGACACCCCGGTTGAGCTGGGAGAGGGCGATCACGGGGACCTCGAGCTCGCGGGCGAGGAGCTTCAGACCGCGCGACATCTGCCCGATCACCTCTGAGCGGTTCTCGCTGCGCGAGTCGGTCCGCAGGAGCTGGAGGTAGTCGACGATCACCATCCCGAGACCGCCCTCGTGCTGGGAGTGGAGCCTGCGGGTCTTGGCGCGGATCTCGAGCAGTCCGATGTCGCTCGAGTCGTCGATCCACAGGGGCGCGCCGGCCAGCCGCTGGCTGGCCTTGATGATCTTCGGCCAGCGGTCCTCGCCGACGCGGCCCTTGCGCAGCTCGTCGCCCTTGATCCGCGCCTGCGACGCGATGAACCGCTGGGCGAGCTCGGCCTCGGACATCTCCAGCGAGAACAGGGCGACCGGCTTGCCGAACTCGATCGCCGCGTTCTCGGCGATGTTCGTCACCAGGCAGCTCTTGCCCATCGACGGCCGGGCGGCCAGGACGATCAGGTTGCCCGGCTGGAAGCCGCCCGTGATCGCGTCGAGGTCGCGAAAGCCGGAGCCCGTCCCGGTCAGCGTCGTCTCCTCGAGCGAGAGCCGGTGGAGCTTGTCGAGCTCGTCGTTGAGAACCCTCCCGATCTCACGGAAGTCCTGCTTGCTGTCGCCGTGAGCCACCTCGAGGACGACCTTCTCGGCCTGCTCGACGATCTCCCGTGCTCCCTCGCGCTGGTCGAGCACGCTCGTCTGGATCTCATACGTCGCGCCGAGCAGACGACGCATCAGGGCGGCGTCGCGGACGATCTGCGCGTAGTGGCGGAGGTTTGCGACGTTCGGCACCGTGCTCGCCAGCACGTCGACCGCGTCGCTCCCGCCGGCGTCCTCGAGCTTGCCGGTCCGCCGCAGCTGCTCGGAGACAGTCAGCAGGTCGATCGGCTCACTCTGCTCGTAGAGCTCGAGCATCGCCCCGTAGATCAGGCTGTGCCGGTCGCGATAGAAGTCCTCTGGCCGGAGCGCCTCCTCGATCACCAGCGAGTACATCGTCCGGTCGGAGAGGAGGATCGCGCCGAGCACCGACTGCTCGGCCTCGATGTTGTGCGGCGGCGTCATGCCCTGCGCCGCCCGACCCGGTCCTCCGGCCGTCGCGGCGGCGGCTGCGCTCCCGTTGCGGGTACGCGGACCGATCGGGGCCTGAGTGCTCATCGAGCTCCCGATCCTAGGTCGCGGCCTCCCGGGCCGTGGTGGCGTTGCCGCAATCTCCGCATGAATGAAGGATCGCGCGCCGGCCGGATGACGCCGCGGATCAGGCGCCCGGCTGGGGGTCCCGGCGGCGCCGGCGGACTCCGGTCGGCCGGGCCTCGTAGTCTTTCGCGGGTGAGCCCGGCCGCCCGCGTCTACCTCGTCCGCCACGGCCAGACCGACCGCTCGGCGCGGATGATCTATTCCGGTCGGGCCGACATCCCGCTGACCGCGACCGGATCCGACCAGGCCCGCCTGGCAGGCGAGCGGCTCGCCGGGACCGGAGTCGACGCGATCTACTCAAGCCCGCTGATCCGCGCCCAGGAGACGGGCAGGGCGATCGCCGGCGCGACCGGCGCGGCGTTCGTGGTCGAGCCGCGCCTGATCGAGGTCGACTACGGACCGATCGAAGGCCTCGATCGGTCGGCCGCGCGGGCGCGCTTCGGCGAGCGTTTCGAAGCCTGGCGGACCGATCCGTATGGTTCGCCTCTGCCGGGCATGGAGGCGCTCGGCGACGCGCTCGACCGGGCGCGGAGCGCGACCTCGGATGCGATCGCCGGCCACGACTGCCCGGTGCTTGTCGGCCACCAGGGCATCCTCCGGCTCGTGCTTGTCGCGCTCGGCCGGATCGAGCCCGGCGACTACTTCGCGACCCGACTCGACGAGGCCGAGCCGATCGAGATCCGCAACCCGACCGTCGTCCCGCCGAGACAGGCCTGAACCGCGGTTCGACGCGGACCTCGTCCGGCCTGAAGCGTCCCGGCCGACCGGCGACTCCGGCGCCCGCCTTCTAGACGTCTCGTCTAGCGGCTGGCGGTGACGATCGTCTTGATCGTCGCGGTCACGCCGTCGGCGACCTCGACCACGACCATGTGGGTGCCGACGTTCTTGATCGGTTCCTCGAGGTGGACCTTGCGCTTGTCGATCCGCAGGCCCCGGGCCTCGCGGACCGCGTCGGCGATGTCCTGGTTGGTGACCGAGCCGAACAGGCGGCCGTCGTCGCCGGCCTGCTGGGTGATCGTGAGGACCGTCTTCGAGAGCAGCGCGGCATCCTCGCCAGCCCGCGCGATCGCCGCCCGCTGAGCCCGCTCGGCAGCTGCCGTCCGCTGAGCGGCGGCCGCGATCGAACCGGCCGTGGCCGGCTGAGCCAGCTTCCGGGGGATCAGGAAGTTCCGCAGGTAGCCCTTCGATACGTCGATGACCTGGCCGCGCTGGCCCAGCGTGTCAACGTCGGCAAGCAGGATCGCCTGGGGCATTACCGGTCACGGTCGCCGCGATCGCGACGACCCCCGCGCTCGGGCGTCTCCTGGGCGCCCTCGTTCACGTACGGGAGCAGGGCCAGCTCGCGGGCCCGCTTGACCGCGCGGGCGATCTGGCTCTGATGGCGCCGGCAGGCGCCGGTGATCCGGCGGGAGCGGATCTTGCCCTTCTCGGAGATGAACTTCCGCAGGGCGACGACGTCCTTGTAGTCGACCTGCTCGATCTTCTCGCGACAATGGTTGCAGGGCTTGCGCCGGCCGCTGCCGGTGCCGCCCTTCTTGTCACGCCTGCGGGCCGGCTTGGCCCGTCCACCACGGCTCTTTGCCATCTGATCCTTCGCAGTCTCTAGAACGGAATATCGTCGTCGCCTACGCCTGCGCCCACACTGCTCGGAGCCGTCTGGAAGTCCCGATCATCGACTGGAACGTCGCTCCTGGCGCTGGCGCCCATCCCGGATGTCCCGAAGCCGTTGCCCTGGGCAGCGTCGTCGCGACCGCCGAGGAACTGGACGGAATCGGCAATGATATCGACTGCTTGGCGCTTCTGCCCCTCCTGGCTCTCCCACTCCCGCCATTCGAGGCGTCCCTGGACGCCGACGGGCCTGCCCTTGCTGAGGAAGCGGGCGCAGTTCTCGCCCTGGGCGCCCCACACGGTGACGTCGAAGAAGTTGGGCTTGTCCTCCCAGTCGCCGGTCGACCCGTTCTTACGCCGGGTGTTGACGGCGACACGGAGCTTGCAGACCGAAGTCCCGCTCGGGAGCGATCGCAGCTCGGGATCGGCGGTCAGGTTTCCGGTGATCACGACGACGTTCAGGTTGCTGGCGGCCAAGGTGCTCCTTTCGGGTTCCACCCCCGCGGGGCGGGCATTCGCTCTCTGTCGGGTCATCACCCACTGTAGAGCGGCGCTCGGCCGGTACATGTCGAGCGGCCCCGCGTTTTGCGGGAAACGGCTGCGCCCGGGCGAGGTCAGGCGGGTGGGCCCGGCCCGGAGACGGCTAGGCGTGTGCTGGTGCGGCGGACCGCGGCGACGCCGGCTCGGAGGCCGGCGGGCGGGGTGCGTCGGGAGTGCCGGGCGCGAGCTTGATGATCCTGTGACGGATGACGCCGTCGGTGATCCGCAGGGTGCGCCCGAGCGACGCGAGCAGGTCGGGAGTGGCGTGAAACTGGATCAGGTGGTACTCGGCGGACTTGCGATGGTCGATCTCGTAGGTCATCGCCCGCTGGCCCCAGTCGTGGTAGCCGATCAGCGTTCCGCCGGCCTCGACCGCAGCGCGGGAGTCGGCGACGATCTTCGCGCGGACGTCGTCGGTCGCCGAGAGGTCGAGCATCAGGACGAGGTCGTATGTGGGGGAGGTCGAAGACAAGCGACGCCTGACTATACAGACGAGCGCCGGGGGATCAGGCCCGCGGCAGCGCCGACAGGCTCCGCGCGTGGCGCAGGCCGCGTTCGCGCGGAGCGCCGGCGGCGGTCACCTCGCCCGGCGGGCGAGACGTGCGTCGGTGAGCCCGGCGACGTCGATCTCGTCGAGCGTGGCGACGACGATGTCGGCGTGCGCCTGGGTCAGGCCGGCCGCGTCGTCGTGTCGTGCGACGCCGAGCCCGGCGAACCGCCCGGCCTTGGCGGCCTGGATGCCGGAGACGGCGTCCTCGACGACGAACGCCGCCTGCGGGTCGACGTCGAGCTCGGCCGCGGCCGCGAGGAAGATGTCCGGATGCGGCTTGCCGTGCTCGAAGTGCCGGCCGGACGTGTCGGCGTCGAACGCCCCGAGGAGCGTGAGCCCGGGCGTGATCCACGGGTAGTGCAGGCCCTCCTGCTCGGCGAAGCTGTCGAGGCGGATCTGCCGGAGGAAGAGCCCGGCGTTCTTTGACGAGGATGCCGCCGCCACGCGGATTCCGGCGTCCTTGACGGCGAGCAGGAAGCGCAGGGCGTCGGGGTAGGCCGAGAACTTCCCGGCGTCTATCAGCTTGACGACCATGTCCTGCTTGCGCTCGGCGTACAGCTCGACGCGGGCGCCGTCGGGATCCGGCACGCCGAAGTGCTCGAGCGCGGCCCGGGCGCCGTCGATCCGCGGCTTGCCGGAGAGGACCTGCTGGTAGACCGCGGGCGTGAAGGCGTCAGGCGTCCAGCTCGTCTGGTCGCGGATGTCGGCCCACTCGTTGCCCATCAGCTCGGCGAACGTGTCGCGCCAGGCGGCCTCGTGCGGCGAGTCGACGAGCACGCCGTCGACGTCGAAGATCCCTCCGCGAAAGCCCTCGGCCGGTGTCATCGAACGCTCACGGGGTCGCTCTCCTGACCGACCGGCTGGTGTTCCCCGAGCGCGAACGTGCAACGCTCGCCGGGGCCGAGCTCGCGCACGTCGTCGCCGATCCCGACCCGCAGCGGCCGGCTGTAGCCGCCGGTGATGACCACGGTCAGCTCGTCCTGGCCGACCGTCACGCGGATCGGCGTTCCGCGGACCTGCATCGGGAAGGACAGGCCTTCGAGCTTGTCGGTCAGCATCGGGGCGAAGTAGAGCACGCCGTCGCGGACCTGGGCACCGGTGTAGGCCCGCTGGATCAGGTCGATCGTCCCGGCCATCACGCCGAGGTGGATCCCCTCCTTCGTGGTGCCGCCCTGGATGTCGCCGACGTCGCTCTCCAGCGCGATCAGGAAGCGCTCCCAGGAGTGCTCGGGCTCGATCGGTGCGAGCACGCCGGCGTGGGCGACGTAGCTCAACGTCGAGCCGTGTGACGTCCGCTGGTCGTAGTACTCGACGTTCCGGCGGGTGCTGTCGCGGTCCCAGGCATAGCCCAGCCGCGCCAGCAGGGCCTCGATCTCCTCAGGTGTGAAGAGGAAGAACAGCAGCGTCGTGTCGGCCTGCTTGGCGAGCATGTACCGGTCGGGGTGGTCGCCCTCGGCGCGGAGGATCCGGTCGAGCCGCTGGATGTTGCCGTGGGTCTCGCGGTAGGCGTCCCAGTCGAGTTCGCGGAGGTTCTCGTACCCCTCGAACTGGCTGATGATGCCGTCACCGTGGAACGGCACGTACATCTTGCGGCTCATCTCCTCCCAGCGGGCGATCTCGTCGTCGGTGAGGCCGATCTTCGCTCGGAGCGTGTCCCGCCGGCGCTCGCTCAGCAGGCCGAGGACGACGTCGGCGCGCTCGCAGATCCATGCGACCATGACGTTGGTGTAGGCGTTGTTGCGAAGCCCGGGCTCCTCGGCGCCGGGGTAGCGCTCGTGAAACTCGTCGGGGCCCATCACGCCGTGAATCTCGTAGCGGTCGCGGTCGGGGTTGTAGTGGGCTATCGACGCCCAGAAGCGGGCGATCTCCAGCATCATCTCGGCGCCGTGATCGCGTAGGAAGTCGAGGTCGTCGGTCGCCTCGTGGTAGTGCCAGACGTTGTAGAAGATCGCCGCGTTGACGTGCCGTTGCCGGTGGCTGAGGTCGGGGTCCCACTGGCCCGAGAGCGGGTTGAGGTGGACGATCTGGGTCTCCTCGCTCCCGTCGCTGCCGCTCTGCCAGGGGAACATCGCGCCTGTGTAGCCGGCCTCTCGTGCGGCCGCGCGGGCCTCGCCGAGGCGCCGGTAGCGGTACATCAGCAGCTCGCGGGTGATCTCCGGCAGGCGGGACGTCAGGTAGCGAAAGACGTAGAGCTCGTCCCAGAACACATGCCCGCGGTAGGCCTCCCCGTTGAGGCCTCGGGCCGGGACGCCGGCGTCGTGGTTGGCCGTGTGGAGCGAGCAGACCTGGAGGATGTGGGAGATGTGCAGGCGCAGGAGCTGCTGGATGCGGTCGTGGCCTGGCAGGTGGACGTCGCTCGAGCGCCACAGCTCGTCCCAGGCTCGGATGTGGCGGGCGCGGGCCTCCGCGAAGTTCGGGTACCGAACGACCGACTTGCCGGCGTTCGTCAACGGCTCGTTGATCGCGCGGTCGCGGGAGGTGTAGAAGGAGACGAGCTTCTCGATCCGCACGGGGACGTCCTCGGCGACCTCGAAACCGAGCACCTGCTGGGTGTAGTCCTCCATCTGGTAGAGCGACCGCCGGACGTCGCGCTGCTCGGTGCCGCTGAAGACGCGGGTTCGCGCGGCCTGGGCGATGTAGATGTTCGACTGGCGCGTCTCGACCTGGAGGGCGATCACCTCGGGTCCGAAGGTCCTCGGCGAGACCGGGTCGAGGTGGCGCCCCTCGAGCTGGTTGTAGCGGGCGACGCCGCCGTTGGTCACGCGCCCGTCGAGGGCCGAGACGACCTCCACCGGGCCGGACCAGTTCTCCGGGGTGATCGTCCACTCGATCGCGGCCTGGTGGGAGTGGGCCATGCTCACGAAGCGCCGGCTCTTGAGCGACGTGTCGCGGCCGGCCCGGTCACGGAAGCGGAGCTCGCGGGAGACCGTGGCGGTCCCGATGTCGTACTCGTGCCGGTAGTCGAGCAGCTCGACGTTGCCCAGGCGAATCGCGTCCTCGCCGCCGATCTTGAGCTTCAGGACCAGCCAGTTCGGCAGGTTGACGAGGTCCTCGTTGAGGACTGGGCGGCCGCCCATGATCGTCGTCTCCCGGTTGTAGAGGCCGTGGGCGTAGGTGCCGGGGTAGTGGACGTCGTCGGCGTCCTCCCATTCGGCCGTTCCCCGCGCGCAGAAGTAGCCGTTTCCGGTAGACGTCAACGCTTCTCGCAATCCCTCTTCCGCGGGATCGAACCCGTCGTAGGCTAGCGCGCGCTCATCCACCTCACTTGACCCTAGCGCACCGTGCCCGTCGTCCGCGGGTCATTTCTGACAACAGCCGGCGACCCTGGGCGAACCGCGCCACGCCGGCTGGGTCGACGGGTCCAGCGCGAGCCGGGGAGGGGCCGGCGACACCCCTGAAAGTCGCTGAGCGACTCACTCGGGCTCCGCCCTTCTCGCTCGGCCGGCTGCACGCCGGTGCCGGTGCCGGTGCCGTGCCGGTGCCGTGCCGGTGCCGTGCCGGTGCCGGGGCGGTGCGGGTGCGGAGTGGGTGCGGAGCGGCGGCGGATGCGGAGGTGTGGGATCTGACCGACCGGGCTCGTCCCGGGCGGCCAAGGAGGATGCCGAGACGTTCATCGCGAAATGGTTGCCTGAGTCAGTCAACTACTTTCGTTTGAGAGTCCCCTGCTCCACGACCCGAGAGTCCCCTGCTCCACGACCCACCGCCGTGCAGGGCCCGCCACGTCTGACCTCCGGGGCCCGGGGAGCGATGGTCCTCGAAACGGCATGCTCGCCGGGGCCGGCCCCCCGCGTGAGCATCGCCACGCGGAAGACCACCCGGAACGGGGCCTGACCCCCACGACCCAGGGGAGATCGCCGACTCGGGCACGCGTCGGCTGTCGCCGGACTCGCCGCTCGTCGGGATCGGGGCGGCTCGGGCGACACGCGCCTACACAGGCAGCCCGAGCGTGAAGGTCGTGGCTCCGGGCTCGGACTCGACGTCGAGCTGGGCGCGCATCCGGTCGGCGAGCTCGCGGGCGATCGCCAGGCCGAGGCCGGAGCCCTGGACGCCGTCGGAGGTGAAGAACGGGTCGAAGATCCGCTCGGCCGAGCCGTCAGGGATGCCCTGGCCGTGGTCTTGAACGGCCAGCCAGGCCCCCTCGGCGTGCGGCTGGCGCTCGGCGCTGACGACGATCGGCGTCCCGGGAGGGGTGTGCGTGATCGCGTTGTCGATCAGGATCCGCAGGACCTGGGCGACGCGCTCGGGATCGCACGTCGCGCGGACGGGCTCCCGGCCGACGCGGAGCTCGAGCTGCGAGCCGTGGGCTGCCAGGGCGGGGATGAACTCGCCGGTGACGGCCCGGGCGAGCATCCCGAGATCGGTCGGCGTCGGGTCGATCTCGACCGAGCCGGCCTCCAGGCGGGAGAGGTCGAGCAGCCCGGTCGCGAGCTTGCCGAGCCGGTCGACCTGGGCGCGAACCTGGCCGACGAAGGCGCGTCTGGTCTCCTCGTCGAGCTCCTCGTCCTGGATCAGCTCGAGGAAGCCGCCGAGTGAGAAGATCGGCGTGCGCAGCTCGTGTGAGGCGACGGCGATGAAGCGCTTGCGGGCGGTCTCGAGCTCCTGGAGCTGGTGCTGCATCTCGTCGAGCGCGGCAGCCAGCTGGCCGAGCTCGTCCTTGGAGTCGACCCGGAAGCGCCCGCTGAAGTCGCCCGAGGCCACGCGGCGGGCGGCCTGCTCGAGTCGCTTGACCCTGATGCTGAGGGCCCGGGCGACGAGTGTGCCGGCGAGCAGGGCGAAGACGAGAGCCACCAGCCCGGCGATCAGGACCCGGCGGCGGATCAGGGCGACATTGGCCAGGACGTCGTCGAGCGGGACGCTGAACAGGGCGACCTCGGCGACGCGCCCGTCGAAGTCGATCGGCACGGCGACGACGCCGATTCGTCCGCTCGAACCCGGGAGCGTCCCGCTGATCGGCGTGCCCCGGCGGGCGGCGCTCATCGCGAGGGGCGTCGTTCCGGGGGCCTGGCGCTGGTCGCCGGAGTCGTCGATCGGATACGCGGTGAGGCCGGCGGTGCCGGAGCTGATCCCGAGCAGCGTGAGGTGGGCGCCGGTCCGATCGGCGGCGTCCCGGACGGCGTCGGCGACGCCGGTCTTGTTGATCGTCGAGCCGACCGTCTCGGTCAGGCCGGGTCGGGCGGCGATCGCGAGCCCCTGGAGGTTGCGGACCTTCTGACCGCGGAGGCTCGACTCGAGCGACGGGGTCACGTAGAGATAGACACCGCCGATCGCGGTGACGGTGATCGCGAAGAAGAGCAGGGCGAGGCGGTTGCGGATCGACCGGGTCAGGGTGAGGCCGGGGATGATCCGCACCCAACCCCTCAGGCGCCCGCGGAGGGTGTGCGGGGCGACGGGCGGCGGGAGGACGTCGAACGGGCCGGTGCCCACGTCGTCAGTGCTCGGTGTCGTCGCGGAAGCGGTAGCCGACGCCGCGGACCGTGAAGATGTACTCGGGCTCCTTGGGGTCGAGCTCGAGCTTCTCGCGCAGGTGGCGGATGTGGACGTCGATCGTGCGTGGGTCGCGGTAGTCCGAGTCGCCCCAGATCCGCTCGAGCAGCGCCTCCCGAGTGAACACGCGACCCGGCTCGCGGGCCATCGCACCGATCAGCTCGAACTCGACGTAGGTCGTCTGGGCGGACTGACCGCGGACGCGAACCGAGCGCTTGGACCAGTCGAGGACGAGCTGACCGGCTTCGAGCGTGAGGACTTCGGCGTCGCCGGGGCTCGGCGCCGGAGCGGTCAGCGTGGCTCGACGGAGGGCCGCGCGGACGCGGCTGCGGAACTCGCGCATCGAGAACGGCTTGGTGATGTAGTCGTCGGCGCCGAGCTCGAGGCCGAGGACCTTGTCGATCTCCTCGGCCTTGGCGGTCAGCATGATGATCGGGACGGTGCTGATCGCGCGCAGCCGGCGGCAGGCTTCGAGGCCGTCGACGCGGGGCATCATCACGTCGAGCACGACGAGGTCGAACTCGGTCTCGGCGAACCGCTCGAGGGCCTCGGCGCCGTCGACCGCGCGGACGACCTCGTGGCCGTCCTTGCGCAGCGGGTAGGAGAGCAGGGTCAGGATCGACTGCTCGTCGTCGACGAGCAGGATCCTTGTGGCACGGTCGACCATGAGGTTGGGGTGAACGGTCGCAGATCCCGGCGGGCACGCCGCCACCCGGGGGCCCGCTGTGATTGGGATGGCCGGTCGGCGGGGGGCGGAGGGCCGGGGCGGGCAGATCTCGCGCGGGGGTCGGGCAGGCCGGCGGCGGGGCGGCCCGGAGCCGATCGCCTGATCACTACGCTGCTCGCGTGGTCGATCTGCGCCTCTACCGGCTGGCGTTCGCGCCGCTCGCGCTCGCCATCGTCTACGTCGCGTTCTCCCTGGCGACGTGGCCGCCGGCCCTCTCGACGACGCTGCCGCCGACGGCGTTCTCGGGTTCCGCGGCGATGACCAGGCTCGAGGCGCTCGCCAAGGCGTATCCCGACCGGCGGCCGGGGTCGGCGGGCGACCGGGAGTTCGCGAGCTACATGGCGCGGACCTTCCGGGCGGACGGCTTCGCGACGAAGACGCACAGCTTCGTCGGCGACACGGTCAGCGGTCGCCGGAGGCTCGAGACGGTGGTCGCCTCCCGGGAGGGCTCGCGGAGTCCGAGCATCGTGATCGTCGCCCACCGCGACAGCGCGCGGCCGGGGTCGCTCGCCGAGCTGTCGGGCTCGGCCGCCCTGGTCGAGCTGGCCCATGTCTTCTCGGAGACGACGACCAACCGGGCGCTGACGCTGGTCTCGACCAGCGGCGGAAGCGGCGGGGCGGCCGGGGCGGCCGACCTGGCCGGGGAGATCTCGGGGCCGGTCGACGCGGTGATCGTGCTCGGCGATCTGGCGGGGTCGCGGTCGAGCCGGCCGTACGTCGTCCCGTGGTCGGACGGCTCGCAGATCGCGCCGATCGGGCTGCGCAGGACCGTGCAGGCGGCGCTCCAGGGCCAGTTCGGGCGCAGTCCGGGCGGGATCGCCGTGAGCGACCAGGTCGCGCGGTTGGCGTTCCCGCTGACGGTCGGTGAGCAGGGTCCGCTCGACGCCGCGGGGATCCCGGCTGTCCTGGTCCAGCAGAGCGGCGAGGTCGGGCCGAGCGCGGGCGATCCACTCTCGCCGACGACGACCCGCTTCCAGGAGTTCGGTCGCGGTGTGCTCGCGGCGGTCGACGCGCTCGACAACGGTCCGAACATCGGCCGGCCGTCGCGCGACCTGCTGCTCGGACACCTGGTTCTCCAGTCGTCCGGCGTCAGGCTCCTGGTCGGCCTGCTGATCCTCCCGGCGCTGGTCGCCGCGATCGACGCCCTGGCCCGTGCCCGCCGGCGGCGGGCGGCGCTCGGCGGGGTGTTCACGTGGCTGGCGATCGCGTCGGTGCCGTTCGGCCTGGCCGCCCTGTTCGCCGTCGTGCTCGGCCGCAGCGGCCTGCTGGCGGCGGCCCCGACCGGGCCGGTCACCTCGCGCCAGCTTCCGTCGGGCGTGTCCGGGACGATCGCGCTGATCAGCGTCGGGATCGTGTTCGCGCTCGCCTGGCTCCTGCGGGCCCCGCTGACCCGCCGCCTTGCACCCGGGGCATCGCCGAGCGCTCCGGGGGCTGGCGTGGCGCTGATCCTCGTGTGCTGTGCGATCGCCTGCCTGGTCTGGGTGTTCAACCCGTACGCGGCGCTGCTGACGCTCGTGCCGTTGCACCTCTGGCTGTTCGCCACGATGCTCGAGCGCCCGCCGCCGAAGGTCCTGTCCGTCGTGCTCGTCGGCGCCTCGCTCGTTCCGCTGCTCGCCGTGATGGCGCTCGACGCCGATCGGCTGGGCCTCGGCCCGTACGCGTTCGCGTGGACCGGTCTCCTGATGGTCGCCGGAGCCCACATCGGCCTCGGCCCGCTCGTGGTGTGGAGCCTGTGCGGCGGCTGCGTGATCGCCGCCTTCGCGATCGCCCTGAGCCGGGCCCGCGAGCACTACGAGGAACTGCCGCCGATCACCGTTCGCGGGCCGGTCTCCTACGCCGGGCCCGGCTCGCTCGGCGGGACCGACTCCGCCCTGCGGCGGTGACGCGTGATCTGCTTGGCGTCAGCGATTCGGCCGTGCGGCGGTGACGGCGTGATCTGCTTGGCGTCAGCGATTCGGCCGTGCGGCGGTGACGGCGTGATCTGCTTGGCGTGAGCGGCTCGGCCGGCGGTGACGCGTGATCTGCTTGGCGTGAGCGGCTCGGCCGGCGGTGACGCGTGATCTGCTTGGCGTCAGCGATTCGGCCGTGCGTGGGTGACGCCCGGCTGGCCTGGGCGCGTCAGCCGAGGGTGTGGACGTACCCCGAGAGCTCGACCGGCCCGGCTGGTCCGAGCAGGCGGGCGCCGTGGGGCGGACCGGCGGTGACCCGGCCGATCCAGTGGACGTCGTCCAGCGCCCGGTCGACTGCCGGCCGGTCGGTCGGGGCGACGCAGAAGCAGAGCTCGTAGTCCTCGCCGCCGGCGCTCGCCAGCTCGGCCGGGTCGACGCCGAGCTCGGCGGCGACGAGCTCCACGCCGTCGTCGAGCGGCACGGCGGCGAGATCGATCTCGAGCAGGACGCCGCTGGCCGCACCGATCAGGCCGGCATCGCCGGCCAGGCCGTCGGAGACGTCGATCATCGCGTGGGCTCCGAGGCGTCCGAGCCGGCGGCCGTCGGCCAGTCGCGGAGTCGGTCGCATGTGACGGTCGATCAGCGCCGCTGCGTGGATGCCGCCGCCGGCGCGGCCGTCGAGCACGGCGAGCCCGGCGGTCGATCCCCCCAGGCGGCCGGTGACACCGACGAGGTCGCCGGCCAGCGCGCCGTCCCGACCGACCAGCTCGGTCTCGTCGTCGGCCCAGCCGACGACCGTCACCGAGATCACCGGGGTCGGTGAGGCGACGACGTCCCCGCCGGCGATCGTCGTGCCCGTCTCCGCGGCCAGACGCTCGGCCCCCGCCATCAACTCGAGCGCGCCGCCGGCGTCGAGTGGCCGCCCGACCCCCAGCGAGAAGTAGGCCTCGCCGGGCGCGGCGCCCATCGCGGCGAGGTCCGAAAGAGCAGCCGCGAGCACCCGGTGGCCGACATCGGCAGGGGTCGAGCGGGCGAGTCGGAAGTGGACGCCCTCGACCATCGTGTCGACCGAGACGACGGCCAGGCGGCGTGCCCGGACGACGGCCGCGTCGTCACCGATCCAGCGGACCGTCCGCTGGCCGCGCTGCTCGAGCAGGCCGGCGATCGCCTCGATCAGGGCACGCTCGGACCGCGGCCGGTCCACGGCGCCCCGGCTCAGCGGTGGCGGTAGACGATGCGGGCGCGATCGAGGTCGTAGGGCGAGAGCTCGCAGCGAACGCGATCGCCCGGCAGGATCCTGATGCGAAACCGGCGCATCTTGCCGGCCACATGGCCGAGCACGACGTGTTCGTTGTCGAGCTTCACGCGAAACATCGCGTTCGGGAGAGCCTCGATGACCTCGCCCTCGAACTCGACCTTGTCTTCCTTTGCCACTGTGTGGATCCTCGCATACCCCGCGTCTGTGCGCAGCTCACGGCCGCCCGGTCGGGCTACCTGTCAGCTCCACGGTAGCAACCGCCGAGCTGTCGCACTCTGGTCGCCCGGCAGCGCGAGACGGCCGGCCGGGCGCGACGGCGACCCGACGCCTCCGGTCGGACCGACCGAGACCTCGGCGCGGCTCAGTGGCTCGGCGCGGCGACCCCGCCGCCGGCGCCCGTCCCGACGCCGGCGCCCGTCCCGACGCCGGTTCCCGCGCCGTTGCCGGCGCCGCCCGGCACGTTGGTCGGCGGGCCGGGCGTCCCCTGCCCCTGCTGGGCGCCGTTGTTGCCCTGGGCGCCGCCGGCCGTCCCGTTGCCGGACGGTGTCGTCGTCTGGGTCCCCCGTCCCGGAGTCGTCGTCGTGGTTGTGTTCGTCGGCGACGTCTGCGGTCCGGTCGGCCTGAGTGGGACCGCGTTGGTGAAGTTGGGCGGGCTCCCGGTGCCGCCCGCGCCGCTGGTCACGTGGCTCAGGCTGCCGGTGAACGCCCTGTAGACGAGCGGCTGCTTCGGTGCCGGGAACGGCGTGCAGTGGGTGCCCACGATCGGCAGCATGTAGTTGTGCCAGATCTCGGCCGGGAGGGCGCCGCCCTGCTGGGGTTGGCCGTGGACGTCGTTCATCGGGACGTTGCCGCTCGGGTAGCCCATCCAGACGACGGTCGCGTAGTTGGGCGTGTAGCCGTCGAGCCACGCGTCGACCAGCTTCGTCGTCGTACCGGTCTTGGCTGCCGACGGGCAGTTGACCGCGGAGTGCGTCGCGGTCCCGCGCAGCACGTTCTGCTCGAGGATGTTCGTCTCCTCCGCGGCGACGCCGTCGGTCACCGCCTGTACACGGTTGTCGTTGCTCCAGCTCGAATCGACCGTGCCGTTCGGAAAGACGACCTTCGTGATCACCGTCTGCGTGTTGCGGTAGCCGCCGTCGGCGAGTGTCGAGTAGACGTTCGCCATCTCGAGCGGCGTGACCCCGTTCGTGAGCCCGCCGAGCGCCTCCGCGGGATAGCTGTCGAGCTTCGTCGTCACGCCGAGCCGGTAGGCCATGTTGGTGATGTTCTTCTCGCCGAGGTCGGCCGCCAGCTGGGCGTACACCGTGTTGTCGGAGGTCACGGTCGCCTGGACGAGGTTGATCTCGCCGGCTTCCTCGCCGCCGAAGGTCTGCACCGAGTATGTCGGGTTGCCGGGCAGCCAGCCGGCCGTCAGGAAGTGTGAGTCGTAGTCGGTCGTGTTCGGGTTGATCCCGTCGCTGAGGGCCTGGGCGAGGTCGATCGCCTTGAACGTCGAGCCGGGCTGTCGGTGGCCCTCGGTCGCGAGGTTGTACTGCGTCTGCTGGTAGGTCGATGACTGTGCCATCGCCTCGACCTGCCCGTTGTGCGGGTTCTCGGTGACGATCGCCGCCGACGGGTCGCCGGGCTCGTTGAGGACCCCGGCCATCGCCTTCTGGGCCTGATGCTGGAGTGAGAGGTTGAGCGTCGTGTAGACCTTCAGGCCGCCCTGGAGCACGGTGTTCGCACCGTACTTGGCGATCAGCTGCTGCTGGACGTAGTTGAAGAAGAAGTTCTCGGTCCGGTGGTTGTAGTAGTTGCCGTGGGCGATGCCCAGCGGCGCGGCGTCGGCGTAGGCCTGCTGGGCCAGCGTGATGTAACCGAGCTGGGCCATCTTCGCGAGCACCTCGTTGCGCCGGGCCTTGGCGGCCGCCGGAGCGTTGAACGGGTTGTACTCCGTCGGCGCCTGCGGCAGGCCGGCGAGCAGCGCCGCCTGGGGGAGGGTCAGCTGCCCGGCGGTCTTGTTGAAGAAGATTCGCGCGGCCGCCTGCACGCCGAGCGCGTCCTGGCCGCCCTCGGCCCCGTAGGGCACGGTGTTGAGGTAGTCGGTGAGGATCCAGTCCTTGTTGTGCACCTTCTCCAGGCGCTCGGCCAGGACGGCCTCCTTGATCTTGCGCTTCAGCGTCCGCTCGTCGACCCCGACGTAGAGGTTGCGGACCAGCTGCATCGTGATCGTCGAGCCGCCCTGGAGCGTCTTGCCCGACGTCAGGTCGGTCATCGCCGCGCGGATGATCCCCTGGAAGTCGACCCCGTGGTGCTGGTAGAAACGCTGATCCTCGATCGCGACGGTCGCCTCCTTGAGGACCGACGGAATCTGCGCCGAGGGGATCGGCGTGCGGATCGTGTCCGAGAGAATCGTCCCGAGCGACGCGCCGTCGGCCGCGTAGACCGTCGAGTTCGCTCCGTCGCTGATCTGCGTGAGCCGACCCAGCGGCGGGACGTTGTCGGCGACGGCGACGACGTAGCCGAGCACGATCCCGATCGCGACGATGAGCGTCCCGAACAGCGCGGCGAACCCGATCATGATCAGACGGGCCGGGTCGCTGCTGTGGCGCCTGCGGCGGCGCTGTCGGTCACGGGCGGTCATTGTGCCAACGCGAAGACGGGAGGCGGAACGCGAAGACCGCGAAGTCTCGCACACCCCGGGCATCTGACCCGCAGCCTGCAGGGCGGGCTCGTGAGATGATCGGACACGCTTGATCGAGTCGCACGCCACCGACCTTCCGGCGACCCGGCCCCTGGCCAAGCCGCTCGCCTCGCGCCTGCGTGAGGACATCGCGCTCCGCCGGGCGGCCCCCGCCCTCGGCGGGCTGCTGGCGATCGTGGTCGTCGTCGGGATCGGCGCGTTCGCCGTGCTCGGAGCGGTGCCCCACGGCGGCTTCGATCCGCCTGGAGTCGTCGACCACATCGGCGGTCTGCGCGACGCTCTCGCGGCGCCGTTCGCCCGCTGGGACTCGGTCTGGTACCTGACGATCGCCCAGCACGGGTACACGCCGGGTCCGAGCCCGGCCTTCTTCCCGCTGTACCCCCTGCTCGTCGCCGGGGTCGGCGCGCTCGGGCCCGGGCTGCTGGTTGGCGGCGTCCTGGTCTCGCTCGCCGCGATGCTCGTCGCCCTGCGCCTGCTCTGGCGGCTGACCGAGCTCGAGCTGGGCCGGGCACAGCGGGACGTCGCGGACCTCGCGGTGTTCGCCGTCGCGCTCGGACCGATGGCCTTCTTCTTCAGCGCGGTGTACAGCGAATCCCTGTATCTGGCACTGACGCTCGGCGCCTTCCTCTCCGCCCGCCAGGAACGCTGGGCCCGGGCCGGCCTGCTCGGCGCGCTGGCCGCGGCGACGCGGTCCTCGGGGCTGCTGGTGATCGTCGGTCTCGGCCTGCTTGCGCTCGAGCAGCGCAGGCCCGAGAGCCGTTGGGCGCGCTGGCCCCCCGGGCGGGCCGTCTCCTCGCCGGAGGTGCGCGCGGCGCCGGCCGGGCGTCGGGATCTGCTGTGGATCGGGGTCGTGCCGCTCGGACTGCTCGCCTACCTCGGAGCCCTGGCCGTCGCCGGGCTCGACCCGCTCGAGCCGTTCTCCTCCCAGCAGGAGTGGTTTCGCCATTTCACCGGTCCCCTCGGCGGCGTGCTCGACGGCGGGCGGGCGGCCTTCGACGGGGCGCGTCAGCTGCTCTCGGGTCAGACCCGGACGGTCTACTACCCGCTCGCCGGCGGGGATCCGCTGATCGCCGGCTGGCACAACGTGATGCTGTTCGGCTTCCTGCTCGGCAGCTTGCCGCTCCTCGCCGGCGCACTGCGCAGGCTGCCGCTGGCCTACGGCGTGTACGCGCTCGCCGGGACCTGCCTCGCGCTCTCCTACCCGGTCTCGCCCCAGCCGCTGACGTCCCTCCCGCGCTACCTGGTCGTGCTCTTTCCCCTGCCGATCGCCCTCGCCCTCTGGCTCGCCCGCCATCCCAGGCTCCGCCTGCCGGTGCTCGGCGCGAGCGCGGTCTCCCTCGCCGGATTCACCGAGCTCTTCGCGACCTGGCACTGGATCGCCTGATGTCCCCGGACCTCGCTCCGCCGCGGGCCGTGCTGCTCGACGCGCTCGGCACGCTGATCGGCATCGAGCCGCCCTGGCAGCCCTTCGTCGATCTGCTCGAGCTCCGCCACGGGATCGCGATCACCCTCGAGCAGGCGGTCCCCGCGCTGCGTGCGGAGATGGAGTACTACCGCGGCCACTGTCAGGCCGCGCGGGACGCCGCGTCGCTCGCCGTCCTGCGCGACGACTGCGCGCGGGTCGTCGCCGACGCACTCGGCGGCCGGGTCGCCGCGCTCGACCGGCCGGCTCTCACGCGGACGCTGCTCGACGCGCTGGGCTTCGCCGCCTACCCCGACGCGGCCGCCGCGCTCGGCGGCCTGCGCGACCGCGGGGTCCGCCTCGTCGTGCTGAGCAACTGGGACATCTCGCTCCATGACGTGCTCGCCGGGTCCGGTCTCGCCGGGCTCCTGGACGGCGTGGTCTGCTCGGCCGAGCAGGGCGTCGCCAAGCCGGCCCCGGAGATCTTCCACGCCGCCCTGGCCGTCGCCGGCGTGCCGGCCGAGCTGGCCGTCCACGTCGGCGACAGCTACGCCGAGGACGTGCTCGGAGCGCGGGCCGCCGGGATCGAGCCGGTCCTCCTGGTTCGGGCGCCCGGCGACGGCGGGCTGCTCTCCACGCAGGAGCACTCCCCCCCGGGGGATGTCCGGACGATCCACAGCCTCGCCGAGCTGCTCCCGAGCCCTAACCTCCGCTGATGGACCTGCCCGCCGAGATCGGCCTGCCGGAGCCGCCGGCGCCGCCGCCGGCGCGGTCGCCGGCCAACGGCTGGTCGCCGATCTTCGCGCCGCTCGCCCTGCTCGCCGGCTTCGGCGCGGCGATCTTCGGCGGTGCGATCATCGGGCTGCTGGCCGCGCTGGCGGGGGCCAGCATCACCCACCCGCCGGCGGTCGTCGAGCTCCTGGCGACGCTCCTCCAGGACGTCCTGTTCGTCTCGAGCGCGGTCTACTTCGCCGCCCGGGCGGCGCGTCCGCGCCCGGGCGACTTCGGTCTGCGGGCGACGCAGGTCGGCCGGGCGCTGGTCCTGATGGTCGGCGCCTACGTGGCGTTCCTCGTCTTCGCAGCCGTCTGGGAGGCGATCCTCGGTCTCAACGACAAGGAGCAGGTCGTCCAGCAGCTGGGGGCCAATGACAGCGCGATCGGCCTCGTCGCGGTCGTCGCCCTGACCTGTGTCGTCGCGCCGATCTGCGAGGAGTTCTTCTTCCGCGGCTTCTTCTTCCCGGCGGTCACCAACTGGCGGGGGCCGTGGACGGCGGCCGTGGTGACCGGCATCGTGTTCGGGGCGATCCACGTCGGCTCGGCACCGGTCGGCGACCTCGTCCCGCTGGCGTTCTTCGGCTTCCTCCTGTGCCTGCTGAGGTGGTGGTCGGGGTCGCTCTATCCGTGCATCGCCGTCCACGCCATCAACAACTGCGTCGCGTTCGGTGTCAGCGAGCACTGGCACGACCAGATCGCCGTGCTCCTGATCGCCGTCGGCCTGGGGATCGCGGCGACGCTCGGCACCGTTGCGCGTGTCCTCCCGGCCCAATAGGCTCGGCCGATGAGACCCAACGCCCGCCTGGTTTCGCTGCTGCTGACGGCGCTCGCCGGCTTGATCTGCGCCGGCCCGGCCGCGGCGCAGGACCCCGCCAGCGGGGCGACGGGGTCGACCGGCCTGACGAGCACCGGCACGACGACCCCGTCCGGGGTGCTCTCGCCGATCACGATTCATTACAGGTTGGAGAACAAGGCCCGGGTCCCGGTCGGCGCGGTGATCACCGGCGGGCAGCTCCGCGTCGTCGGCACGGTCACCCCGTTCGTCGGTGGACAGACCGTCTTCGTGCGCACGTACCGAGGTGATCTCAAGCTCGCCACGCGGAACCTCCCGGTGACCAGCGCCGGCAACGGGATCGGGCACTTCGTCGGGCTGATCGGCGTCGGCGGGCGGAGGGCGTCAGTCACCGTCCACGTGTCCCACCCGGCGACGGGTCTCCAGGCCGGGGAGGACGCGACGCCGCGCAGCCTGCCGGTCGTCGCCGCGTCGCTCGTCCCCGGCCAGCGGGGCGCCGCGGTCCAGCTGCTCCAGGAGGAGCTCGCCGGGCTTCACTATGCGGTGCCGAGCTCCCGGGTCTTCGACGACGCGACCCAGCGGGCGGTCGTCGCCTTCCGCAAGATGACCGACCAGGTCCGCTCCGCCGAGGCCAACCGGAAGGTCTTCGAGCTGCTCGCGACGGGGGCCGGGACGTTCAAGGTCCGCTTCCCCGGCCAGGGCACTCACTTCGAGGGAGACCTGACCCACCAGGTGCTGGCCGAGGTGCTGGCCGACGGGAAGGTCCGCCGGCTGTATGAGATGAGCTCGGGCAAGCCGTCGACGCCGACCGTGATCGGGACGTTCCACGTCTACCTGAAGACTCCCGGGATCAACGAGAAGGGCATGGTCGACGCGAACTACTTCATCCGTGGGTATGCGATCCACGGGTACGCGGAGGTGCCGACCTACGCCGCGTCGCACGGCTGCCTGCGCATCCCCGTGCCCGACGCGGCGGCCGTCTTCGCGTGGGCGCAGTACGGCTATGCCGTCGACGTCTACTACCGCGACGGCGGCGGCAGCCACAAGGTCAGCAACGACGCCGGACCCTAGCCGAGGGGGCGGGCCCGGCCGGTGGAAGCCGGAGATCGGCTGCTGGAAGCGCGGCGCTGGCGCTGGACGCGGGGGAGCGGGTGCTAGAAGCGGGGGAGCGGCTGGTCGCCGCGCCGGGTGACGTGCGGCCGGCGGGCCAGGCCGGCCGTCCGAGCCAGGGCTCCGAGGCCGACGGCGTAGATCAGGAGGCCGACGCCGAGGTCGAAGATCCGCGAGCCCCACGAATCGGCGCCGCCGGGCGCCCACGCGTGGAACGGGCTGACGAGGTCGCGTGCCGCCGAGTCGATCGTCCCCCGAACGCCGGTCTGGGCGGCCGGGCCCTTGATCGGCGGTCCGAGCACCTGTGCGCCGCTCGCGCCGACCTCGGCCTGCGCCTGGTCGGACGCGCCGCCGGCCTGATCGATCGCGAACAACGCAAAGCTGGCCAGCAGCACGAGGCTGGCCAGGATCGCGAGTGTCCTCAGGAGTCTCGAGAGCATCTGTTCTCTTGTCGGCATCGCCGCACCCGGCCTTTAGGCCTCGGGCAATACGATCTCCGCCGGATGCTCGAGACCAGCCCCACATCCGAGCCCGCAGGGACGGCCCGCGACCGGCTCGTCAGCGAGCTGCGCGAGCACGCCCTGGTGATCGGCGAGGTCGTCCTCACGAGCGGCCGGACCGCGTCCTACTACGTCGACGCCAAGCGGGCGATCCTCCGGCCGGCCGGCTTTGCCGCGCTCGGCGAGCTCGTCGCAGCCTACGCGTCGAAGTGGGAGGCCACCGCCCTCGGCGGCCTGACGATGGGCGCGGATCCGGTCGCCTGTGCCGGGCTCGCGGCCGGCGCCACCTGCAATGCGTTCTTCATTCGCAAGGAGTCCAAGTCCCACGGACTCCAGCGGCGGATCGAAGGCCCGCCGCTCGGTCCCGGGGATCGCTGCCTGGTCGTCGAGGACGTCGTCACGACCGGCGGCTCGACGCTCGTTGCGATCGAGGCGCTCCGCGACGCGGGCCACGAGATCTGCGGCGTGATCAGCGTGCTCGACCGCCTCGCCGGCGGCGGCGAGGCGATCGCGGCGGCGGCCGGTGCGCCGTACGTCGCGCTGACGACGATCGACGACGTCTATCCCGACCGGGTGCGCTAGCTGACGACGATCGACGACGTCCGTCCCGACCGGGTGCGCTGGCTGACGACGATCGACGACGTCCGTCCCGACCGGGCGCGCCAGCGGAGGCGACCCGGGCGTCTTGGACGCCGGCGATTTCGCTGGTCTTCGGGTCAGGGCCCCGTTCGGGGTGATGTTTCGCGGCGGCGGGGTGCTCACGCG
>Ga0208480_1000034_pt1 | contig 55823 bp, 57 predicted proteins | sample NGESurshal092012_4_FD_184485 | JGI IMG/M metagenome (GOLD analysis project Ga0208480, IMG submission 184485) | Arctic peat soil microbial communities from Barrow, Alaska - NGEE Surface sample F53-1 shallow-092012 (SPAdes) | ecosystem: Environmental > Terrestrial > Soil > Wetlands > Peat ... | reverse complement strand
GTGGGCTGCCTGCGGATCGTGTCGGCGACAGGGACCGATACGGGCGCTCGCGCAGTCCGTCGCTCGTCGGCGGACTCACTCGCCCGGGGAGGCGGGAACCCGCTGCCGGGCGGGGACTCGCTCGCTCGGGGGTGTTGGACCGGGCGCAGCCGAGGTCGCCAAGGCTCAGAGGCGGGCTCGAGCCTTTGCGCTGAGGTAGGCCTGGACGCAGCGCAGCGCCATCTGATCGACTGGCGCCTCGATCACCTCGGCGCCTCGGCGACGGAGTTGGGCCGTGACCGCGAGTCGCGCTTCGAGCACGTCGACGGCAGCGACCGTCTCGTAGGCCTCGGCCGGGTCGCTGGGCACGCGGGCCGCCGCGTGGCGGAGATCCGGATCCTCGGCGCTGACGACCGCGACCGCGTGGCGCCGGGTCAGCAGGGGCGCGGCCGCGAGCAGCGAACGCGCGGCGGCCAGGTCGACGAGGTCGGTGAAGACGAGGACCATTGCCCGGCGGGCCGCGCCGACGCGCGTGAAGGCCAGCTCGAAGTCGCTGTCACGGGTCGTCGGCTCGAGGTCGAAGAGCCCTCTCACGACGACCCGGCCCCCACTCCGCCGCGGCCGCAGCTCGACCCGGAGCGAGCTGTCGAAGGCCACCGCGCCGCAGCGGTCGCCGAGCTCGTCGGCGACCAGCCCGACCGCTGTGACGGCGTCGAGCGCCGCGTCCAGGCGGGTCCGATCGCCCAGCGGAGTCCCCATCAGACGCCCCGAGTCGACCAGGCAGATCACCTCCCGATCCTGCTCGATCCGGTACTGGTTGCTCATCGGCCGGCCGAGCCGTCCGCTCGCCCTCCAGTTGAGCTGGCGGACGTCGTCGTCGGGGAGGTAGTCGCGGATCGACTCGAACTCCGTGCCCAGGCCGAGCGGGCCGCGCGCGGCGTGACCGCCGGTGAGCGCGCCCCGGCGGACGAGCAGGGTCAGGCGGCGGGCGGCCGGCAGGTCCGGATAGACGAGCAGCTCCTGCGGCGGACCGTCCGGATGGTGCCACCGGGCGAGCCCCAGCGGACCGCGGCTGACGCTGGCCACCCCGGGGAGGCTGTGGCGGCCCCGACGCTCGCCGGTCAGCGTCGCCCGCAGCTCGCCGGTCGCCGCCTCGGGCTCGATCCGCACGTCGGCCGGCGTCGCCTGGCGCATGCGAACCGTCCGTCCGTGATCGTGCTCGGCCCGTAGCCCGAAGGTCGCAGGGACGCCGCGGGCTACCACGTGGCTGACCTCCCGATCGATCGCCGGCGGCCGGCGGACGCTGTGGGCGTCGACGGCGATCGCCGCCACCAGCGCCAGTGCGGCCAGCGCCGCGAGCACCGGCGTGACGAGCAGGGCCGCCAGCGCGAGGCCGGCGAGCAGCGCCGCCGCCCGCGGCGTCGGCGTCATCCGATCACCGGGGGATCGGCACCTCGGCGAGCGCCGTGCGGACCGCGTCGTCGCTGGTGTACTGCTCGAGCTCGGCCTCCGGCGACATCACGATCCGGTGGCGCAGGACGATCGGGGCGACGGCCGCCGCGTCCTCGGGTATCACGAAGCCCCGGCCGGCGAGGGCGGCCGTAGCCCGGGCCAGCGCGAGCAGGTGCACCGCGGCACGGGGCGACGCGCCGAGCGAGACGCTCGGCAGGTCGCGGGTCCGCCGGACGAGGGCGACGACGTAGCCGCGGACGGCGTCGGACACCACGACGGCGTCCAGCTCCGAGCGGGCCGCCAGGAGATCCGCGGGCCCGGCGACCGCCCGGACCTCGGCCAGCCCGGTCGGCCGCAGACCACGATGCCCGAGCGAGAGCATCGCCCGCTCCTGCGGCTCGTCCGGATAGCCGACCGCGAGCTTGGCGACGAAGCGATCGAGTTGGGCCTCGGGAAGCGGGTAGGTGCCCTCGTAGTCGATCGGGTTCTGCGTGGCCAGGACGAGGAACGGCTCGGGCAGCGGGTGGGACTCGCCCTCGACCGAGACCTGGCCCTCCTGCATCGCCTCGAGCAGGGCCGCCTGGGTCTTCGGGGGCGTCCGGTTGATCTCGTCGGCCAGCAGCACGTTGGTGAAGATCGGGCCCGGCCGGAAGGAGAGCTCACCGCCGCGGAGCATCATCGTCCCGGTGATGTCCGACGGGAGCATGTCCGGCGTGAACTGGACGCGGGCGAAGTCGATCGCCAGGGTCCGGGCGACGGTCTCGGCGAGCAGCGACTTGGCGACGCCGGGAACACCTTCGAGCAACACGTGTCCGCCGACGACGAGCCCCGCGAGGATCCCCTCGGCGACCTCGTCCTGCCCGACGACGACCCGCCCGACCTCCGCCAGGACACGGTCGCGCAGGCCCGCGAGAACCTCCGGGCCAGCCTCCTCGGGTGCGCTCACCGCGATCGGTCCCCCGCGTCGGGCGTCGCGCGCGGACCCCCGGGCGCCAGCCGGGCGAGCGCCGCGCCGACGCCGAGCAGATCGTCTGCGCCGAGCGGACGATCGTCGATCATCAGGCGTGCCTCGTGCTCGGTCAGGCCGAGCCGCACCGTCGCCGCGAGCTGCTCCTCGCGCCCGGCCTGCGGGCCGAGCCCCGTCCGCCTGGCGAACAGCCGGCGGGCGCTCACGCGAGCCAGCCCCGCGGCCTCGGCCGGACGATCGGCGCGGCGGAGGATGTTCGTCATGCCCTGAAGATATGCGCTGCGTGCCGGTGGCAGCGCCCGCCCGCGGACGCTCGGCGGCCCGAGCCGGCGCCAGCGACCGGCGATCCAGACCAGCGCCGCGAGCGCGAGGCCGGCAATCGTCCACCACCAGCGCGCCGGAATCGCGGCGAGCCCGCGGGCGACACCGTAGCCGTGGACCGATTCGACGAAGACCACCGGCCGGCGGGCGCCGCCGGCCAGATCGACGCCGAGGCGGGCGTTGTCGGCGCTTGCGAGCAGACGATTCTGCAACGGCGACGCGTCGGCGAGGAGGGCGATCCGGCCCCGCCCGATGCTCCCGACGAGGAGCAGCGGCGGGCCTCCCCGGGATCCGAGCACGGCTCGCATGCCGGCCGGCGGCGCCGCCTTCGACCAGCCGCCCTGGCCGAGCGTCGTGACCCGGCCCACGCCCGCCGTCTCGGCGACGCCCGCCAGCGGCCGGGCCGTGGCCGGCGCGGAGTCCACCAATGTGGGGGCCCGCCGCAGGATCGTCGCGAGGAAGGCATCGTCGGTGCTCCCGCCCGTGACGAGATCCCCGCCGGCCGTGACGAACGCGAGCAGGGCGCGGCCCTGGCTGGCGAGCAGGGCGTCCGGGTCGAGCAGGACGACCGTCTCGCCCGGCGTGAAGACCCCGCCCGCCGGAGCCCGCCGGAGCTGGGCGACGGGGTGGCCGGTCCGGGCGAGCAGCTCCGCGTAGGCGGCCAGGCCGCCGGGCGTGGTCGCGTAGGACGACGACGTCGGCCCGTGCTGACTGGGGAAGAAGGCGTTGACGGCAGCGCTCACGACGACGAGCGCGGCGAGCACCGCGAGCAGGTACACGCCGATCCGTGCCGCCGGGGACCCCGGCGCGCTGGCCGGGCCGGCGGCGGCCGGCCCGCTCACCGGCGGCCCGCGTCGCGCAGGACCTGCCGCCAGCCCTCGCGCGCGGCGCCGGCATCCGCCTCGTGGGCGGCCCGCCCGCCGTAGACGAGCTCCTCGAAGCGCCGCAGCAGCCCGTCGAAGACCGGCGAGCCCAGCCGTCGCGATACGGCGGCGTTCGGCAGCGACGGCCGGTAGGAGAGGGCGCCGAGCTCGTCGAGGCGCAGCAGGCCGGCCTGGAAGCGCAGGCGCACGGCCGCTTCGATCCGCCCCTCGCGCTCGGCCGCGTCGGCTGCCGCCTCGAGCGACCCGGCGTCCGGCGCCCCAGCCTCACGGCGCAGGCGCGCGCCCGCCCGGCGCTGATCGACCAGCGTACGGCCGGTGAGCCTGACCGACGCGAGCGCCGACAGCCCGACGACCACCGCGCCGAGCACCACCCAGACCGCGGCGTCGCCCCCCGGGAGAACCTTCGCCACGGCTGAGAAGGCGTGCTCGAACCAGCGGCCGACCGGCGCGAAGGTCCGACCGAGCGCGTCGAGCACACCGTGCAGCGGGCGCGGCAGCGGAGCCGGCCGGAAGCGCGACTCGCCGAGGATCTCGTGGGCCACCCTGCTGTAGCCGGCCGTCTCCGGCCCCCCCGGGGTGAGCGCTCGCGCCCCGGCCGCACTCATTGCTCGGAGACCGGCGGGCCGCCGGTCGGCGGCTCGCCAGCGGTCGGCGGCTCGCCAGCGGTCGGCTCGCCAGCGGTCGGCGGCTCGCCAGCGGTTTGTGGCTCGCCAGCGGTTGGCGGCTCGCCGGCGGTCGGCGGCCCGCCGGCGGTGGGCGGCTGATCATCGGGCCAGGGGCTCGGGCTCGGCGGAGCCGACGGCTTCCACCCGGGCGGCGGCGGCCAGAACGGCGGCGCCTCGCCCGGCGGAACCTGGACTCCCGGCGCGGTCGGCGCGAGGGCGCGCGCCGGCGGCGCGTAGAGCGGCAGCTCAGCTTCGGGCAGGCCGAGGCCGGCAGCCAGCAACGCAAGGTCGAAGCCGTCCTTGCGGACGCGCAGATCGAAATAGAGGATCGTGATGATCGCCGCCTTGATCGGTTGGACGATCGCGACGGCCACCGACGAGGCGATCGTCGCGCCGATCACGGCGAGCAGGACCGACGAGCCGTCGATCGCCTGCGGGACGATCAGGAACACGCCGACCACCACGCCGGAGGCGATGCTGACCAGCAGCTCGGCCACGAGCAGCGTGAAGGCCGTCGACCACCACCTTCCCCGGACGAGACGAAACGACCGCCGCAGCGCCGCGCTGCCGCCGAGGCCTTCGACGAGCAGGACCGGCGTCGCGACCGACCAGGCCGCGTAGAGCCAGATCGCCGGAATCACGAGGAAGACGAAGGCGACGGTCAGGCCGAGCGCGAGCAGGATGTAGAGCCACAGGAGGGATCCGATCCGTCTGGCCGCGAAGCGGAGCGAGTCGCGGACGCTCGGCGGATTGCCGAGGTACGCGTCGCTGACCGCCTTGAGCATGGCCGCCGTGACGACCAGCGTGACGAGCGCCCCGATCACGCTCGTCACCGCCAGGCCGGCGACCCGAGCCCGCGAGTAGTCGATGCCGGTCGTCCCCGAATGGAACGTGAACACGCCGCTGACCTGGTCGGGCGAGGAGACCGTCGAGACCTGGATCAAGCCGCTGAGCAGCTCGAACGGGATACCGACGATCGCGCCGATCGCGATCAGCGTCCGCGCGTTGCCGGAGTACGCCTTGATCGCCACGTCCAGTAGCTCGCCGACGGCGAGCGGACGTAGCTTGGTCGCGCTCACCGCTCAGACAATACGCCCGTCTGGTGCCGAGCTCCTGTCTACGTTGTAAGCCGCTGACGTGGTCCTCCCCGGTAGGTGAAGGCGAGCGGCACCCATCCGAAGATCGCCGCCCCCGGCGCCGGATGGAGCTCCGCGTAGGCGAACTCGACCTGCCCGTCGAGCCGACCGTCGGCGTCGAAGGCCGGGAGCGTCAGGCGGGCGGCCGGGCACAGCTCGATCGCCGCTCCCCGGGCGATCACCGCCCTGACGATGCCGCCCCCATGGAGCACACCGCTCGCGGTCCGCGGCAGGTTCCAGAGCAGGTAGTCGTAGTCGGCCGCGGGCGCCCCGCCGCGACCGCGATAGAGGGCTCCGGGATCGCCGTAGTTCGACCACCGTGCGCCGGTGTCCGGACGGATCGCCGTGCCGGCCGGGGTCTCGGTCGGACGCTTGTAGAACATCCGCGCGAGCTCGCGGCCGGCGAGCTGCGCCGCGTCGTGGACGGTCGTCCGGCAGCCGGGTCGCGGTGCACCGTCGCCGTGGCGCGCCGCGGCCGCCAGCAGCCTGACCGGTCTGGCGAACGCCGCCGCCGGGACATGGACCGTCGGCTGGCGAACGACGCAAGGCGTCTGACAGCCGCCACGGCGGACGTAGGTCGCCTGCCCGCCGATGCTCAGCGACTCGAGCCGCAGGACCCGCAGCTCACCCGGCCCGCACCGCGGCGCGGTCCCCGGCTCATGGCCGGGGCGGACATCGAACGGCAGGCGGGCGCCGTCGGACGCGTAGGCGGGTACGCCGGCGGCTGGGTCCTTCAGGGGGAGGCACTCCGAGACCGTCGACGCGAGACCAAGGTTGGAGGGCGCCGGGCGAGCCGCCGGCGGCGGGCTCGCGTCAGCGCCGCAGCCACTCGCCAGCGTGAGGAGCGCGAGGCCCGCGCAGAGCCTCGCGACCACGACGCCTCACCGATGCCGTCCGACCGGCGGGTCTTCGATTCCCGGGTCGGGCAGGTGGAGGATCTCGTACTGCGTCGCGTGCATGAGCCACGCGGAGGCTACCCGGCGGCGGCCGTGCCTCGCGCCGGGGATCGTCCGGTGGCACTGGCACTGGCACTGGCGCGAGCGCGAGCGGCGTCCCGTGCGCGCCACACGCCGGCGACGGCGAACCCGGCGAGGAAGGGCAGCCCGTGGATGTCGCCGACGGCGGTATCGACGATCGCCAGCGGGATCGCCAGGGCGGCCTCGACGCGGAGCACCGCCTTGACCGGCCGCTCGCCGAGCAGCGCCTCGGCGGCGAGGCCGCCGAGCAGTCCGGCGAAGGCCACCGATGTGCCGCCCTGGTGGGGTTGGAGGAACTCACCGATGCTGTGACCTGCCAGCGCGCCAACCAGGTAGAGGGAGATCCACCGCCGGCGCGGGAAGACCCGCTCGGCGAGCGCGCCGACCACGCCGCAGAGGATCAGCACCTCCACGACGACCCAGGCCGGGTCGCTCTGGACGAGGACCGGCGTGAGCAGTCGCCAGAGCTGTCCGTGCTCGAGGCCCGACGGGTCGCGCCAGAACGCGTGGAGCAGACCGGTCCCCGCGAGCCGGGAGGCCGAGCAGGCAGCCGTCAGGGACACGGCGATCGCGGTGAGAACCGGGAAGCGGCGTATTCTCCGCATGTGACTAGGGTAACCCCAAGTTTGTGGTCTGTCAACCAGACTGTCTATGGTCCGGGTCGTGAGCGGCCTGCGGGAGCGCAAGAAGCGGGACACATCAGAGCGCATCGCCGCGGTCGCGGCCGAGCTGTTCGCCGAGCGCGGCTTCGAGGCGGTTGCCGTGGTCGATGTCGCCCGGGTGGCCGACGTCTCCGAGCAGACGGTCTACAACCACTTCCCGACCAAGGAGGACCTCGTCTTCGACCGCTCGGCCGAGATCGAGGACGCGCTCGCCGTCGCGGTCGCCGGCCGTCCTGCGGGAGTCAGCCCGGCAGACGCGGCGGGTGACGTCGCGCGCGGCCTGATCGACCGGTCCGCGGCGATCCCCCTCGACCGCTCGAGGGGCGGCATGCCAAGACTGAGCAGCGCCAGCCCGACGCTCGGCCGCGCCGGCCTCGAGCGCACCCGCCGGCAGGCCGACCGCGTCGCGGACGTGCTCGCCGGCCAGGGCGAGACGCCGGCCGAGGCTCAGATTGTCGGTTGGGCGGTGGTCGGTGTCCTCCAACTCCTGATCGAGGAGCTCGGAGCAGCCCAGCAGGCCGGCGAGGACCCTGGCCTGACCGCCAGCAGGATGCACGACCTGCTCGACCGGCGGCTCGAGCGACTCCGCCGGCTCTAGTCAGCGCGGTCCACGTCAGCCTGACCTGATCGCCGCGATCCAGACGGGTGTACACGCGACCCACGAACACGAACACCGTTCGTCACGAGCGCCGTTCACGTACACGCGACCCGCACGCTCGATGCTCGACAAGGTCAGCCGGGGGCCCGTCGCACTCGTAACACACCGACTGAAACCGACGCACAGACCGGCACCGGGATCGCCGGATCCCGGGGAACGGGCCGGCTCGGTGACACACCTGCACACCTCGGCGGCGATCGCCACGACAGCCGCCGGTCGTCGTGACACTCCTCGACCGGTGTTTCGACGGCCTGCCGGTCCCCGCCGCGAAGCGCCGCCCACCCGAGCGTTCCGCGGAGACCGCGGGCCGAAGCGCGGCGCTGCTCGGGCGGATCAGCCGCTGACGACGACGATGTCGCCGATCGCGAGCATCTTGAAGACGACGGCGGCCGTCGCCGGCGGGAGCTCGACGCAACCGTCTGACTGGGGATACCCGTACCCCGGGCGGTTGAAGCCGTGGACGGCGTCGCCGCCGTTGAAGTAGTTCACCCACGGCACGCCGGGGTCGCTGTAGTGCGACCCGTCGGGGTTGGTTCCGGTCATCGTCGTCGAGACGAAGCGCGCGAAGATCGCGAACACCCCGTTCTGGGTGGGCGCCCCCGGGACGCCGGTGTTGGCCGGCGTCTTCAGCGCGATCTTGTTGCCCCGGTGCACCTCGAGTGACTCGGGCTGCGACTGGGAGACCGTGACAAAGGTGTACGGCGTCCGGTCGGTGTGAGCGCCGGCCTCCGCGCCGAGCAGGGCCGCCCACGTCCCCGCGCCGGCGGTGCCGGTCGCCGCCGAGCCGTGCGTCTCCTGGAAGACCTCGAGCGCGCCCCGCGTCGTCGCGTCGACCTGGCCGGCGGCCAGCGGCGGCGCGCCCTTGATCACCTTGACGAAATGCCCGGCGACCGGCTTGAACGCCGCGTGCGCCGCAGCGGCCCTCGTCTCCCGACCGCTCTGGGTCGTCGTCGGCGTGTGGGGGTGGAACCTGTAGGGGATGTAGTGGAGGCGAGCCAGCGCCTGCTGCACGGCGTGGACTCCCGGGCAGGCGACAGCCAGCTTGAGGACCCGCTGGGTGCCGAGGGGAAGCTGGCCGGTCGCGGTCGTCTGCGACCAGACCGTCAGGTGGTAGGTGGAACACGGCTCGAGAGACGAGGTCGGCGTGAACGTCTCGAGGTTGCCCTTGGTCGTCCACTTGCCGGCGACCGCCGGACTGAGCAGGGGCGTCGGCGAGCTCGCCGCGACCGGACCCGACAGGCGCAGCACGAGGGGCGCGGTCCCGTCGGCGATCGTCGGGTGCGGCAGCTCGGTCAGGGTGGTCGTCACGGTCGCCCCGGTGACGCCGGTCGCACCCGTCGAACCGGCGGAGGTCGTGTCGCTCGCGGGGACCACCTGCTCGCCCGAGGGTCGCCCACTCCCGAGCACGATCAAGATCACCGCCGCGGCGAGCGTGACGATCGCAACAAAGCCTCCGACGATCGTCCGCACTCGCATTGACACCACGATACCCCTGACGTCGGGAATCCGAGCCGGAGGCGCCCAAGCGGACTGTGGTCAGGGCCCGCCGGTTACCCTGGGTATTCGTGACACCTGGCCAAGCCAGCCAATTCGGGGCCAAGCCCTCCGGATCGATCGGCGGTCGCGGGGGTGGCTCGATCTCGATACAGACCTTGATCGTCGCGAGCGTCGCCTCGGCGGTCGCCTCGTACACGGTCTCGAAGATCTGGGGCCCCGGGACCCTGTTCAGCGCGGCCGCGACGCCGATCATCGTCGCGCTCGTCTCCGAGCTCGTCCGCCGGCCGGTCCGCCAGGTCGGGGCGACCGCCCAGAAGGTGGCCGTCGTCCCGCTGCGCTACCGGCCGCCGACCCGACCGGACCCGGGATCCCCGCCCACCGTTCCCGGGCCCGGCGACGCCCTCGGCCCCCCGGGGGCGAGCGACCCGACCGTCGTGGCGCCGCCCTACCCACCGGCGCCGACGCTCCCGCCGGCCCCCACCGGCCCCGACGATCCCTGGACGGACCCCGGCGGCACGCCGGCGGCCGATCAGCCCGACGGCGGCCCGCGCTGGCGCCTGATCCTCGCGACGGGCCTGCTCGCCTGCCTGATCGTCGTCGGGCTGTTCACCGCCCTCGACGTCCTCGCCGGTAAGTCGATCACCGGGAACGGCGACTCGTCGACCTACTTCGGCGGGCGCTCGACGCCGACCAAAACGGCCCCGTTGACGACTCCGACGCCGCCGACGATCGGGGCATCCGGCGCGACCGGGGCAAGCTCGGGAACAACGGGTGCGACGGGCGCGACGACGACGACCACGACACCGAAGGCGGCCGCGCCGTTGACCGGCGCGTCGACCGGCGCGACGGGCGCGACCGGGGCGACGGGCGCGACCGGGGTGACCGGCACGACGACCGCGCCGACCAGCCCCCAGTCGTCGGCGGCCCCGCCGGGCGTGCCTCGACCATGACCCGAACAGCGCGCGATCCCGAGTCTGCCCAACCGCAGCGTCGCCGCGTCCGACCGGCTCGGCCGGCTCGGCCGGGTCGGCGCGGCACAGCCAGGCCGGCTCGCCGCGTCGTGGCCGCGCTCGTGGTCGCGCTCGGGCTCGTCGTGCCGGCGCTCGGATCGGGCGGCGCGGCCACCGCAGAGGGCGCGAGCCACGCGGTCCGGCGGGTCGTGATCAGCGGCGACTCCGTGACCGAGAGCGCGACCCTCGCGCCGGCGCTCGTCCACAGCGAGGGTCTCGACGGCTCGCTGCTGAGCGCGCTCAAGGCACGGGGCGTCGCGGCGATCGACGGCTACCTGCGGGCGCACGGCCTGTCCCTCAACGCCGGGGCGGCGGCCGTCGTCCCGGGATCGCTGCACTACGCCGGGGCGTGGGCCTACGCGCAGACCGACGGCGGGCCGGACGGCTACGCATCGGTCACGGTGACGCCCGGCGCGGCCGTCAGCTTCCCGCCGGGAACCCCGGACATCCGCCTGCTGTACACCGGCTCGACCCCGGACGTCTACTACCGCGAACACCTCGTGCCGCTCGCGGCCGACGGGACGATCGAGCTGCCGGACACCAGCGCGAGGGTCAAGCTCGTCAGCACGGGAAACCTCGTCTTCGACGGCGTCGTCAGGTATCCGACGAGCGGCATCAGCCTCGATGTGCTGGGTCACGCGGCGGCCCTCACCCAGGACAACCTCGACCCCGGCGAGGTCGGCCAGCTCCGGCTGCTGGACGCCAGCCAGACGATCATCCTCTACGGGACGGTCGAGGAGTACGAGGAGAACAACGGCGGGCTGACACCCCACACCGCTGAGCTCGACTTCGTCAACGGCCTGGCCCAGAGAGCCGAGATCGCGCGGGCGTCGGGGACCTGCGTGTTCGTCTCCCATGCACCGAACACGGTCGTCACCGCGGCGATCCAGGCCCGCTTCCGTGCCCTCGAGAAGGAGCAGGCCAAGCGTGACGGGTGCACGTACAGCGAGATCCTCAAGAACGCCTTCGGAGCGCCGAGCAGGAGCGTGAAGGCCGGGCTGACGCTCGACACGATCCACCCGACCCCCGCCGGCTACCGGCGCCTGGCGGCACTGCTCGCCCACCTGATCGTCCCGGTGGCCGGCAAGATCGGCGGATGACGCAGGCTCCGGGCTCCGCCTCCGGCGGAGGTGAGCCCGACCGGCGGCGGAGGTTGGTGATCCTCGCGATCTGCTGCATGAGCCTGTTGATCGTCGGGCTCGACAACACGATCGTCAACGTCGCGCTCCCGTCGATCGGACGCGATCTCCACGCGAAGGTGTCCGGCCTCCAGTGGATCGTCGCCGCCTACACCCTCGTCCTCGCCAGCCTGCTGATGCTGTCCGGGTCGATGGCCGACCGGATCGGCCGGCGGCGGGTCTTCGCGGTCGGCCTCTGCCTGTTCACAGCCGGGTCGCTCCTCTGCAGCCTGGCATCCAGCCTGGCCGGGCTCGTCGTCTTCCGGATGATCCAGGCGCTCGGCGGGTCGATGCTCAACCCGGTGGCGATGTCGATCATCCGCAACGTCTTCACCGATTCCCGGGAGCGGGCCCAGGCGATCGGCTTCTGGGGGGCCACGGTCGGGATCAGCCTGGCGCTCGGGCCGGTCGTCGGCGGCGCGCTCGTCCAATCGGTCGGCTGGCCGGCGATCTTCCTGATCAACATCCCAGTCGGCCTGACCGCACTCTTCCTGACCCTCCGCTTCGTTCCCGAGTCGAAGGCCGACCGCCCGCGCCGGGTCGATCCGATCGGCCAGATCCTGGTGATCGTGCTGCTCGGCGCGCTCACCTACGCGATCATCGACGGCCCGACGGCCGGCTGGCTCTCGACCCAGGAGGTCGCCCTGTTCGTCGGAGCAGCCGCCTGCCTGGCCGGCCTGCTCGCCTACGAGGCGCGGCGCGACCAGCCGCTGCTCGAGGTCGCCTTCTTCCGGAGCACACCCTTCTCCGGAGCCGTCGTGATCGCGATCGCCGCGTTCGCGGCGCTCGGCGGCTTCCTCTTCCTCAACACCCTCTACCTCCAGGAGGTCCGCGAGTTCTCAGCGCTCAAGGCCGGCCTCTACACCCTCCCGATCGCAGCGATGACGCTGGTCTTCGCCCCGCTCTCCGGCCGGCTCGTCGGCAACCGCGGACCTCGCCCGGCGCTGCTCGTCGGCGGCGCCGGGATCGGCCTGGGGGCGCTGATCCTGACCGAGCTGACCCCGACCACGTCGACCGCGACCCTGCTCGTGGCCTACGCGATCTTCGGGGTCGGCTTCGGGATGGTCAACCCGCCGATCACCAACACCGCCGTCGCCGGCATGCCGCCGGCCCAGGCGGGCGTCGCCTCGGCGATCGCGTCGACCTCCCGCCAGCTCGGACAGACGCTCGGCGTGGCGATCGTCGGGGCGCTGGCCGCGTCGAGCCTGAACGCGTCCCACGCCGGCCGACCGGCCGCCCTGCCGAGCGATGTCGGCTGGTGGCTGATCACGGCGTGCGGCGTGCTCGTGGTCGCAATCGGCCTGCTCTCGACGACCGGGCGCGCCAACGCGAGCGCGGCGGCGGTCGCGACCGCGACCGCCTGAGCCCAGCGCCAGCCCAGCCACGGGCGGGCTCAGTTCGGCGGCCTCCCCGACCCGCCCGAGGACCCGCCGGCCCGCGACCGCGCCGGAGATCGGCTCCCGCCGGAGACCGGCCAGAACAGTGATCCCTGTCGGAGGGTGGCCCGTAGAAGTTGACATGGGACTCGATAATCCACTCCACATACTCATCCTCGCCGTCATCGTCATGCTCGTCTTCGGAGCCAAGCGGCTCCCGGAGCTCGGGAAGGCACTCGGAACCGGCATCCGCGAATTCAAGGGCTCGGTGTCAGGGGAGACGCCGGCCGCGCAGCTCGAGACACCGGTCGCGACCGACCAGCGGTAGGCCGATCGGCCGGGACCGGGCAGGACCTCCAAGACCGAGGCGCCGGTTAGGGTTCAGGCTCGTCCAGTCACTGAATGGAGCAAGCTTGAGTTCGATTAGGAACCTCCGCTTCTTCCTCGCGTATGTCCTGCTCACCCTGAACATCCGGCCGTCGGCCGGCTGGACGGGGAAGACGACCCTGCTCGTCCTGCTGGGTGCGGTCCTCCCCTTCGGCGGGTATGTCGTCGACCGGTGGCTCGGCAGGCAGCCGACCGTGGCCACGGCCTGACCGCGAAGCTCAGGTCAGGTGAAGGTTGAAGTGCAGGAGGACCAGCGGCCAGAGGACGATCCCGAGGATTGCCGAGAAGGCCCGATGGAGCGTCGACAGGTGGTCGAGGTAGCGGTGCTGGTTGGCGACGATCACGCCGACCACGACATACGCGAGTGATGCGATGCTTCTCATTGACGGCTCCTCATCGTTTGGTGACCCCTAACCGCTGAGCGCGTGATTGACAGTCAGGCTGGCCGGCCGGCGAGCTCGGGGCGGGTGGGCGATTCCCTCACCTCTTCTCTTGGAGCGGCTCCCCGCGATTACCCGGGCCGGCATGATTTCATGCGCGACGTCCGGGCGGCCACCTAGGTTACGCGAACGCATGTTCGCCGAGTCGACTTCCATCACCCCGGGCACCGGGTCGCTGAGCTGGCTCGGGGATCTCAATCCCGACCAGCTGGCCGCGGCGACCCACGAGGGCGGGCCGCTGCTGATCCTCGCGGGCGCGGGTACCGGCAAGACGACAACGCTCTGCTCGCGGGTGGCCTGGCTGATCGCGACGGGGGTCCCGGCCGAGCGGATCCTCCTGTTGACGTTCACGCGGCGGGCGGCCAGGGAGATGGTCCAGAGGGCGCGGGCCCTGACCGAGCGGACGTCGCCGCGGGCAGGGCGGATCGCCGGGGGGACGTTCCACTCGCTGGCCCACCGTATCGTCCGCCTGCATGCCGGGTCGGTCGGCCTGGGGCCGAACTTCGGCGTGCTCGACGGGGCGGACGCGGTCGACCTGGTCGACCTGGTCCGCCAGGAGCAGGGTCACGCGGCCGGGCGGCGGCGGTTCCCACGGGCGCAGACGATGCTCGAGATCTACTCGCGGACGGTCAACTCGCAGGTTCCCCTCGGGGACGTCCTGGCCGAGTCGTTTCCGTGGTGCGCCGAGCACCGGGACGCCCTCGCGGAGACCTTCCGGGCCTATGGGGAGCGCAAGCGGAGCCTCGGTCTGCTCGACCTCGACGACCTGCTCGTCTACTGGCGCGCGCTCGCGGCCGACCCGGTGATCGGCCGGCAGCTCGGGGACCTGTGGGACCACGTGCTGGTCGACGAGTACCAGGACGTCAACGGCCTCCAGGTCGACATCGTCGGGAGCCTGCGCCGCGACCGGCGGGAGCTGACGGTCGTCGGCGACGACTTCCAGGCGATCTACGGCTTCCGGGCGGCGAGCGCCCGGCACATCCTCGACTTCCCGAAGCTCTTTCCCGACGCGAGGGTGATGACGCTGGAGCGCAACTACCGGTCGAGTCAGCCGATCCTCGACGTGGCGAACGCCGTCTCGGCGCAGGACACCGACGGCTTTCACAAGGTCCTCTGGACGGCGCGGGAGGCGGGAGCCTCGCCGGAGCTGGTGATGCCGCGGGACGAGGCTGAGCAGGCGGCCGAGGTCTGCGACCGCGTGCTGGGCGCCCGCGAGGAGGGCATGCTCCTGCGCGAGCAGGCCGTGCTGTTCCGTACTGGCCATGACTCGGCCCTGCTCGAGCTCGAGCTGACCCGCCGGCGGATCCCGTTCGTCAAGTACGGGGGCCTGCGCTACCTCGACGCGGCCCACGTCAAGGACCTCGTGGCCCTGCTGCGGTTGACGGAGAACCCGGCCGACGAGATGAGCTGGTTCCGCCTGCTCCAGCTGCTCGACGGCGTCGGTCCGATCCGGGCCCGCCGGGCGCTCGAGGCGCTCCGGCCGGATGGGGGCGGCCCGCCGTCGGTCGACCGGTGGCCGGCGGCAGCCGAGCACGTGCCGGAGGCCGTCCGCGGGCAGGCCGACGTCCTCTTCGGGGCGCTCGCGGCCGACTCGGAGGACGCGGGCCCGGCCGGCGTCCGAGCTGAGCGGCTGTGCGTCGCACTTGTTCCGTTGATCGGCCTGCGCTACGCCGACGGGGCTCAGCGGCTGGTCGACCTCGACGCGCTGGTGGCGGCCGCCCAGGGGGCGGGGAGTCTTGCGGAGTTCGTCTCCGAGCTGGTCCTCGACCCGCCGGCGTCGAGCTCGGACCTGGCGGGGCCGCCGCACCTGGACGAGGACTACCTGGTCCTGAGCACGGTCCACTCGGCCAAGGGCCTCGAGTGGGACGCGGTCCACGTGATCGCGGTCTACGACGGGAACTTCCCGGCGGACATGGCGACCGGGAGCAGGGAGGGGATCGCCGAGGAGCGGCGGCTGCTCTACGTGGCGCTGACCCGGGCGCGGCGGCAGCTGGTCGTCTACGTCCCGGTCCGCTATCACCACCGGCCGGGAGGGATCGACGACGCCTACGGCTTGAGCAAGCCGTCGCGATTCCTGACCGACCGGGTGCAGGCGCTGTTTCGGGTCACGCGGACGGTCGAGCCGGCGATCGACGTGAGACGGGCCGGCGGGGGCGAGCCGCGCCGACGGATCGAGGTCTCTGTGGACTCGCTGTTCGGGTGAGCCTGGCCGGGCTGGCCTGGGCGCGTGGGTCCGGCCGGCGCGGATCTGCGATCGTCCCGGGTGATGGCCGACGAGGAATTCGCGAGGCCGGCGCTGACCGTGGACGTCGTCCTGCTGGCGGGGACGGCCCCCCGGCGGATCCTGCTGATCCAGCGTGGGAACCCGCCGTTCGAGGGTGAGTGGGCACTCCCGGGAGGATTCGTCGACGAGGGCGAGACCGTCCTGATGGCGGCCGGCCGCGAGCTGCGGGAGGAGACGGGCATCGAGGTCTCCGACCTGAAGCTGCTCGGCGTCTACGACACGCCGGGTCGGGACCCGCGGGGATGGTCGGTGTCGGTGGTCTTCCTGCTCACGCTCGAGACTGAGCTCGACGCGGTCGGCGGGGACGACGCCGGCGACGCCCGGTGGTTTGCGAGCGACGTCCTGCCGAACCTGGCCTTCGATCACCAGCTGATCGTCGCGGACGCCCTCCGGGCGACGGTCGCCTGAGCGTTCGGTTGCCTACTCCTCCTCCCGGGCGGCGAAGGAGGAGGATGGTGCTGAGACCTTCGACGCAAAGTAGTTGACTGAGTCAGTCAGCTACTTTGCTTGGAGAGTCCCCTTCTCCACCACCCAGGTCCCCGCAGAGCGCTCGCCCGCCCCTGACCTGCCGAGCCCGGCCCGAATGATCCTCGATCGCCGACGCCCAAGACGCGCGGGCCGGCGCTACCAGACGCCTCGGGTGAGGCCTCCGTCGACGAGCAGGGCGGTCCCGGTGATGTAGCTGGCCCGGTCTGAGCAGAGGAAGACGACCGCGGCGGCGAACTCCTCGGGGGTTCCGAGACGCCCGGCGGGGACCTCGCCGGTGCCGAGTGTCTCGGCGGCCTGCTTGGACCCGTAGAGGTCATACAGGCGGGCGGTGGCGATCCGGCCGGGGAGCACGGAGTTGACGGTGACGCCGTCGGCGGCGACGTCGCGGGCGATCGTCTTCAGGGCGGCGAGGGTTGCCGAGCGGTGGCTGTTGGAGAGGATCAGGGTCGCGGAGGGCTCGCGGACGGTCGAGGATCCGACGTTGACGATCCGGCCGAAGCGGCGGTCCTGCATCCCGTCGATGACCGCGGCGATCGTCTGGATCGGGGCGAGCACGAGAGTGCGATAGGCGGCCTCCCACTCGTCCTGGGTGTGGTGGAGGGGAGCCGGGCTGGCCTGGGGTCCGCCGGTGTTGGTGACGAGGATCTCGATCGGCCCGAGTGCGGACTGGACCTCGTCGATCAGCTGGGGGATCGCCTGGAGGTCGGCGTTGTCGTGGACGAATGCGCTGACCCCGAGCTCGCCGGCGACCTCGGCCAGGCGGTCGCGCGACCGAGACGAGATCGCGACCCTGGCTCCCTCGGCGACGAGCGCGGCGGCGATCGCCCGGCCGATCCCGCTCGAGCCACCGGTGACGAGGGCGACCCGTCCGGTGAGGCCTAGATCCATCGGCGACTGGGGAGATCGTCAGGCGGCCGGGCCATCGCGTTCCATTCTCGCAAGGCCCGGCCTCCGGAGTAGCCTGTCGGGCCGCGGGCGGTTAGCTCAGCTGGTTAGAGCGCCTGCCTTACAAGCAGGAGGTCCCCGGTTCGAGCCCGGGACTGCCCACTCACTCGTGGAAACGACCTTGGCGGGCGGTGAAAGGCCCCGATCGGGATGTCCCGGAGCGATGAGCCTTGAGCACCGGTCAACTTGCGGCCGAGAGGTGTGACGATGGCGCGCCGTCCGCGGTCGCGCCGGTGACCGGCAAATCGCCGGCGAGTCTCTGCCGGTCGCGAGGCAGCCGCAGCCGGCCCGGTCCGACGCGACGACGAGCAGCGGGTGTCCCGCTTCTTCGGCGGCGGTCCCAGATTGACCTGCGTGCTTCGACCCACACCACCTCGCCGGCCGCAGGACGCTCCGTCACGGCGACGAGCTCGACGCTCGTAGCGCGACCAATTGGCCCTGCATCCGCCTGACGCGCCTGGCGACCTCGTCCCAGGTCATCGCGCGGAAACGTCGTGCCGGGTCGTCCGAGAGAGCCAGGATCAGGCTGCGATGCACCGAGTGATCGAGCGAACTGCGCAGGCGAAGGACCGCCCCGGCGAACTCCGAGAGCCCGTCGCGCTCGTCGTCTGCCTCGCGCAGCCACCGAGCTCCGCGTTCGAGCAGATCCCGAGTCGTCCGTTCCTCAACAGGTGTGAGCGCGCGGCCGTTCGGGGCCAGCGCCCGATACCACTTGAGAGTGTCGTCGCTCGAACCGACAAGCGACTCCAAGAGCTCCTGGACTGTCGCGACGCGCGACGGCAGTCCTGGAAGTAGGCGCGCCGCCAGCCGACCGGGTCGAAACCGCCGCAACTTCCCCGCGAGCGCCGGACCGTGCAATTTCATCTCCTGCGCAATCCGGTCGATGTACTCATCGACGCCGTCGTGCCAATCACCTCGGGCGCGCAGACTGGCCTTCGCGTCGCGGGCAACGCGGTCCCAGTCGTCGTTCCACGCGTCGGCGTAGGGGAGTTCCTGGCACACGGTCTGCACCCGGCAACGGACCTCTCGCGGATCGAGTCGGAGCGACCGGGAGTCCTCGTCGTCCGACCAGGAGAGCACCAACGAGTCTTCGAGCGCGCCGAGCAGCGCAGCCTCTTCATCTTTGAGGAAGTCGCTGCCGAACAACTCGAGCTCGAGCTCCTCTGCGTCCCGCCAGCGCTCGGCGATCATCTCGAGCAACCCCTGAGCCCCTGTGAAGTCCTTGTTGAGCACGCACATCGCGTTGTAGTTAGCCGCGGCAGTGACCAGCATCAGAACCATTTGGCCGGTCGAGGCCGCGGCTCGGTCGCGCAGCTCGAGGTCCTCGGCTGAGAGCCGCTCTCGAAGTAGCGTCCGCACGGTCGCCCGCTGCTCGTCGGAGCCCTCGGCGATGCGCCGCCGTTCGTCGTCGGAGAGCACGTCGAGCTGGCCGGTCAACCTTCGCGCGGGGGTGCGCTTACCGTCGGCCACTAGATCTCCTGACCGGTGGGCCGCGCCTCGACCGGCCCGAACACCGAGTCCGCCAGCATCCTGTGTGCGACCGGAGCCATCGCGCGAAAGTCGGGGCCCGTCGTGTCGAGAGCAACGGTGCCATGTCTGCGACTGGCGAAAAGCCGGTCGCAGCGCCCGCTGTGTTGAACTCAAAGACTTGAATGCCGCGAAGTCGGGCGTCCTGGAGCGCTCCGGCGGCGGCAGTTGCGGCAGCCTGCGCAGTTGCATGCCTCTGCTGGGCCTCCGATTGCGCCGCGCTCGGTCGGCGGGGCTCCAAAAGCGACCTCCGTCCCTCGATCAACACCATCCCGTCGGCGCCGGCAGGGTCGGTCACGGCGACGAGTTCGACGGACGGAGCGCTTCCAATTGGCCCTGCATCTGCCGGACGCGACGAACGAACTCGTCGTCGGTCATCGCGCGGGAACGTCGTGCGGGGTCCCCCGAGAGAGCCAGGATCAGGCTGCGATGCATCGAATGATCGAGCGAGCTCCGTAGGCGAAGAACGGTCCTCATGAAGTCCGAGACCCCATCACGCTCGTCATCCGCCTCGCGCAGCCGCCGCGCTCCGCGGATCAGCAGGTTCCGAGTCGTGTGCTGCTCAGCGCTCGTGAGTTCACGGCCGTTCGGGGCGAGCGCCCTATACCACTCGCCCGTCTCGTTGGTGACAGCAACCAACGACTCCAGGAGTTCCTGGACTGTCGCAACGCGCGACGGCCGCCCCGGAAGCAGTCGCCCCGCCAGCCGACCCGGTCGCAGCCGCCGCAGCTTCCCCGCGAGCGCCGGCCCGTGAAACTTCATCTCCTCCGCAAGCCCATCGATGTACTCGTCGACGCCGTCGTGCCAATCATCTCGCTCGCGGAGCGTCGCTTTCGCCTCGCGGGCCACGCGATCCCAATCGTTGTTCCACGCCTCCGCGTAGGGGAGTTGCCGGCACACCGTCTGCACCCGGTCACGAACCTCTCGCGGATCGAGCCGGTGCGCCTGGCAGTCCGCGTCGTCTGACCACGTAAGCACCAACGAGTCCTCGATCGCCCCGAGCAGCGCCCCTTCCTCATCCTTGAGGAAGTCGCTCCCGAGCAACTCGAGGTCGAGGTCTTCCGCGTCTCGCCAGCGCTCAGCGATCATCTCGAGCAACGTTCCGGCGCCTCTGAAATCCTTGCTGAGCACGCACATCGCGTTGTAGTTAGCCGCGGCCGTGACGAGCATCAGGAGCATTTGGCCGGTCGCGGCCGCCGCCCGGTCACGCAGCTCGAGATCCTCGGGTGAGAGTCGCTCCCGAAGCAGGGCCCGTACGGTCGCGCGCTGTTCGTCGGAGCCCTCGGCCAGAAGCCTCAGTTCGTCCTCCGACAATACCTGCCGGTTATCAAGCCGCTGCGCCGGGGAGATCCTACTGTCGGCCACCGGGTCTCCTATCCCTCCGCACGTCGCATTCGCCGGTCGGTCGGCCCGTGCACAGAACGCCAGCTGGCTCGAGCCGAGCATGCACGCATCCCCGGCCCGCCGAGCTGCTGAACCAGGTCGCCGTGGCGCAGCATCATTCGATGCAGAGCGCCTCGAGCACGTCTTCGAGGTCTGCGGCCCAATAGCCGCCCGGCCCGAGGAGGCCAGCGGTCGGGGGTGGCGGCAGAGCGTCGAATTCGTCTCTCCACGACATCAGCTCGATCGCTGCGGCCAGCCTCTCGTCGACGTTGCCGGCGGATGGATGCAGGCCTCCATCGCGTGTCGTCGTGAGGCCGAGGTCATAGCGCTCCGCGGCGGCAAGCACGAGGCGTGCTCGCGACGCGTCGGCGTAGAAGACGACACCGGAGATGTGCCGAGCCGACCCCGAGTGCTCCAGCCGTCGGGCAGCCCGCAGCGTTGAGAACGGCCACGATCGACACGACACCGAGCTCGACGGGCGGCCAAGGCTCGTCCGCCTCGTAGGGCACGTCGTCGGCGAGGGATTCGACTCCTCGAGCTTCGCGGACGCCGCATCGACCTCGTTCAACGCCCGTTCGATCCGCTTCGTAGTCCGGTCACATCGGACTCGATGGTAACGGCCGCGCGAGCGCCGGAACGATCGTCTTCTCGGCATCTGCGGGTGTGTCGACCGCCGGGAAGCAGCGACTGCAACGTCCTGCTCGGCACAACCGGGCAAACCTGCGGTCGAACCCCGCCGACACGCCGTCTACCCTTGCGGCACCGCAGCGGGCAGAAACTCGCGAGACCCCCATCCACACATTCATCCATCCCATGCACGCAGAGATAGCCGGAATCCGCCATATCCTGGCCGTCAAGCGACACGTTCGCTGAGGGAGACGCAGCGGCGGTACGGTGTCTCGAGAGCTGGACGATAATCGTGACCCGGGTGCCCGAAGAAGCTGAGGAGATCCTCGTTCTCTCGGTAGGGCGCATCGTCGGCGGCTCGACGGTTGCAAACGAGCCTTGGCGAGACGCGATTCTCGACTTGACCCGCCGCATTGCCGCCGCGCGGCGAGGCATCGAGGCACCGCTGAACCTGAACGTCGTGTTCCACGTCCCGGGCAATATGGCCAAGCCGGAGTTCGCGGGGGTCCGCACCGGAACGTTCGCAAAGCGTCACGCGCTCCTGATGGTGCAGGTGGCCGTCCCAGAGGATGTGGCCGTGGATCCGGCCGCGCACGTTGTGGCGGGTATGTATGCGGCTATCGACGAAGCCGAGAATTGGGCCGCCCGCCGAAAGGTGCCTGCGGACACGGCCAAGCTTCGAGAGATCGTCGCGCGCGCTTCGTGACGACCCGCCGCCGGGCCTCGCTTCCAGATCCCGCCGGACCGCACCGAGCGAACCGCCGGACGCGAGCCCGGGACCGCCCACTCACTCACTCGAAATCCCCGGCTGCCCTCAGGCGCTTGCCTCGTCGGTCAGCGCACGTTTCAGCGCAGTGTCGAACGAGACCGGTGAGATGCCGAATGGCGCGGCGCCGGTCGGGTCGGTGACGACCGTCGCCGTCCGGAGACCCTCGACCAGCGGCCGCGCCACCTTCGTGTCGACAGGTGTCACGAGGCCGAGCCAGAGCGCCGAGAGCCACGGTGTGATGAACGGGACCGGAATCTGCGGCCGCGGGCGTCTGCCCATGGCAAGCGCCATCCGATCGAGCATCTCGCCGTAGGAGAGGACGTCCGGCCCGCCGATCTGAACCTCTCGCCCTTGCGACTCCGGGACGTCAGGCGCCCGTCGCAGGTACTCGAGGACGTCGTCGATGCCGATCGGCTGGGTGGCCGTCTTCAGCCACGCCGGCGCGATCATCACCGGCAGCCTTCGGACCAGGTAGCGCAACGTCCGGTAGGACTCACTCTGCGCGCCGACGACCATCGCCGCACGGAAATACGTCAGCGGCGGGCCCTCCTGCGCGAGGATTTGCGCGGCCTCGTGGCGACTGCTCAGATGCTTGGACACACTCTCCTCGCCGAGGCCGCCCAGGTAGATCACCCGCCCGATGCCCTCGCGCTTGGCCATCACGGCGAAGTTCCGTGCGCCCAGGCGCTCCCGTTCCTCAAAGCCCGGTCCGCCGGCCATCGCGTGGATCAGGAAGTACGCGACGTCGATCCCCTCGCCCGCCCCGACCAGGCTCTCGGCGTCGGTGACGTCGCCGACGCGCAGGCCGTGCCCGGCCGCCTCGAGCCGACCTGCCCTCGAGCGATCGCGCACGAGGCAGCGCACCGCGGCCCCCGACGTCCCCAGCTCGTCTGCAAGGCGCCCGCCGATGAACCCCGTGGCACCTGTGATCAGGATCCGAGTGGCGATCGACCAAGCCTACCGCCGACGTCGCCGCCCACCCCGGCCCGCGCCGCGGCTCAGCAGACTCCAAGGAAGCACTCGCGTTTCTCCAAGGCGACGGCGCGATATTCCCATGCGTGACCACAGCCCTCGCCCAGAGCCACCTCTTCTGGATTCTCAGCAGAGCCGCCGGCACGGCGGCACTGCTCTTCTCCAGCCTCGCCGTCGGCCTCGGACTGACGATGGCCCTCAAGCTCTTGCGACGCAAGGGTCCCGACCTGCGGGTCACCCACGAGGCCCTTTCGATCGCAACGATGGTCGCGATCGTCGTTCACGCCGTGTCCCTGCTCGGCGACCGGTTTCTCAATCCGAGCGTCGCCGACATCGCGATCCCCTTCGTCAGCGGGTACAAGGAGCCGTGGATGTCGATCGGCATCGTCGCCGGCTGGGCGATGATCGTCCTCGGCCTGTCGTACTACGTCCGTCGGTACATCGGTAGCCAGCGGTGGCGCAGGCTTCACCGCCTCACATCGCTCTTCTGGGTCGCCGGTCTCGCCCACTCGATCGGCGAGGGCACTGACGCCGGCCTCGTCTGGTTCGTCGTCTGCACGGGTGTCGTCGCGCTCCCAGCAACGTTCCTCCTCTTCTACCGCTGGCTCCCCGGGCCGGCACCAAAGCCGGTCGCCCGATGAGTACCGAGACGCTCGCCAGCTTCGCCTGCTTCGGCGGTCAGTGCACCGTTGGCGTCGCCGGCACCGGCCCGCTCGGCACCCCGCCCGCCGCAGTCGAGGCCGTCCGCGACACCCTGCTCGCCTGGCATCGCGCGTTCTCCCGCTTCGATCCCCAGAGCGAGCTCTCGCAACTCAACGCCGATTCCCGCTCGACGGTTCCGGCCAGCCCGTTGATGGTCCGCCTTGCCCAGGCCGTCGCCCCCGCCGGACGCCGCTCGCACGGCCTCGTCGACGCGACGCTCGCCGCCGAGATCGAGCTCGCCGGTTACGCGACGCACTTCGCGGGCACCGGTATCGACCTGCGACACGCGCTCGAGATCGCGCCCGCACGGCGCGCCGCAAGCGGCGACCCCCGTCGTCGATGGGCACTCGTCAGCGGTGATCCCAACGCGTGGACGGTCACCCGCCCGCCGGGCCTGCGACTCGACAGCGGCGGCCTGGCGAAAGGCCTCTTCGCCGACGTCATCGCCGACCGCCTCGGCGGCTACGACGCCTTCGTGGTGAACCTCTGCGGCGACCTGCGCCTCGGCGGCAGCGCCGCCGCCGGACGCCGGGTCGACGTCGAGAGCCCGTTCGACGGCCGGGTCCTCCACGCGTTCACGCTCCCCACCGGCGCGGTCGCGACCAGCGGGATCGGCCGGCGCAGCTGGCTGGGGCCGGGCGCAAGGCCGTCGCACCACCTGCTCGACCCGTCGACCGGCAAACCGGCCTACACCGGTCTCGTGCAGGTCACGGCACTCGCGCCGACCGCGCTCGAAGCCGAATGGCGCAGCAAGGCAGCCGTGCTCAGCGGCCCCGACGGCGCCCGTCCACGGCTGCCACACGGAGGACTGCTCGTCTTCGACGACGAGTCCGCCGAGCTCGTTCCCGCGACCGCGACCGCGACGGCGACCGCGCCAGCCCCACCACGCGTCGTCGTGCGCGTCCGCCACGGCGGCCGGCTCGAGCTGGCTGCCCCGCGGCCTCTCTGACTCACTGCAACGTCTCAGGTTCCTCCAAGGCCGCGCTCGCAGCCGTGCCCCAGGATTCCCATCATGCAAACACCCGACGCCCCCCAGACCACAGCTCGAGCGAGACTCGAGATCCGCGCGCGACGGACAACGAGGATCCGCCGCCGCGTCGCCGCGACCCTGCTGGCCACTTTTGCCCTCGCGTTCGGTGCGATCTCGCAGACGGGATCGATGGGCGCGACCAGCACGACGTCCAGCACCGCCGCGGCGAGCGTCGCCTCGAGCACCCCGACAACCGCCACGGCCGACACCGCCGACACCGCCGACGTCAGCGGCACCGCAGTCCCCTCCGACCAGACGAACACGGCAACCCAGGCAACCCAGGCGCCGACGCTCTCGCCGGCCACCACGTCTCAGTCGTGAGCTCCCCTCCCCGCGGCACGGCCCACCGGGCGCCGCCCACCGGTTGAAATCGCCGGGCGAGTCCGACATCATGCCCCGGCGTACTGCTTGGGGCCGGCCGCGGGTGGCGACAAGCCATTGTTCGCGAAGCACCGATCGCAAGGGGCGACGAGCATGACGACAGACCGGTCCAGGCTCCGGAGCAACTCGACGGTCTTGGGCCTCTCGGCGGTCCTGGCCGTGATCGCCGCCCTGACCTTCTTGCCCGCCGCATCGGCGTCGGGGACCAACGTATTCGCCGGTACCTGGTCGATCACGGTCAATTATCAGGGGACGCCCGTGAGCGGGACGCTGACGCTGAACGTCGTGCCTGACGCGACCGGGACGTCCGAGCTCCAGGGGTTCGGCGGCACGCCGTGCGCAGAGCCGACCACCTACTACGACGGCGCCTTCAATCTCGGGATCGCGGGCACCGGCAAGGTCGCCGGCTGCACGCCGAGCGCCAACCAGCTTGTCGGGAGGGTGAGCGCAGGCGGCAGCGTTGGCGACGGCAGCATCACATCGACGTCACCGACGACCTTCTCCGGCAGCCTGCCCTACCAGGGAAAGAGCTACCCCGTCACGGGCACGCTCAAGTCCACGTCGACCCCGCCGCCGTCGACCCCACCGCCGTCGACCCCACCGCCGTCGACCCCGCCTACCACCACCCCGCCGACGACTACGCCGACGCCAGGCGGCCCTTCTTCGCCGTCGAGCCCCGGTGGCGGCCAGTCACCCTCGTCGGCGCCGTCGCCGAACGGCACGAGCCCCTCCGCGTCGGCCGGCTCGCCGCAGTCGAAGTCGTCGACCTACCCGGCGCCCCCCGGCAGCGGCGTCGTGTTGGCCGCCGAGCCGGCTCCGGGAGCCAGCGCGACGGTCCTCTCGCCGAACCCGCTCGCGGCAACGCCCGCGGCGGTCGCCCTGCGCGTGGGCAACTCGCTCGGCGACTTTCCCGGCACGACGATCGTCGGCCCCGGCGAACTGCAAACCCAGGCGACCGGCGAGACACTCGCCTGCTGGCTGCTCGGCCCCGACGCCGCGCACGTGCCGGCCGCCGCCTACGGCAAGAGCATCAACCTCGCCTACTTCCGTGGCCGCCTCCGGGCCGCCGACGCCTACACCGCCTGCGCCGGGGTCGGTCAGGCGATCGCCGCGGCCAGCGCCAGCGACCCGACCGCGACCGCCTCCGAGGCTCACGCCGGCGGGTGTACGGCCCAGCGCCTGGAGGTCGCGATTCAGGTCAAGAACGGTCTGATCGCCGCGGCCCAGCCGGTCGGCCCGTCCGCTGCCAGCCCGACCGCCGTCAGGTACAGCTGCCTGCGCAACACCGACGGCACGCTGAAGATCACGGTCAGCCGTGGCCGTAAGGGGGGCCTCCTCGCAACGCTCGGGCCCGCCCTGCGGTTCGCCGTCGTCCGCGCGCCCAACGCCGCGACCCGCACTGCCACGTTGGTCTTCCGCTTCGGCGCCACATGGACCGGCAAGTGGCACTCCACGCACGGCGCGATGCGCCTGACCCAGGCCGGCAGCCGGGTCACCGGTACCTACGCCGCCTGCCGCGGGACGGCGACGATCGCCGGCGTCGTGACCGGCTCGACCTTCGTCGGGACCTGGACCGAGCCGTGCGACGCCCACGGCGGCCGGCTCCGTTTCACGCTCGCCCCCGACGGCCAGTCCTTCGCGGGCGGGTGGGCATACGGCCAGAGCGCTCCGCGGATGACCTGGAAGGCCACCCGCACCAGCTGACCCTAGCCCCGTCCGGAGAACTCCAGCGCCCCGTCCTCGACCCTGCCGTACCGGAGGCTGAGGATGTCTCGGAAGTAGTTCTGATAGAGCCGCCACGGGGCCTTCGAGCCCTGCATCGGGAACCTCCCGGCCGCCCGGCGGATGTAGCCCGAGGAGAAGTCGATGAACGGCAGCCTGCCGACCGAGGGATCCGGCTGACCGGGCATGCACTGGATGTAGCCGTGATCGTCCATGTGGTTGAGCAGACGGCAGACGTAGTCGCACGTCAGGTCGACCTTGAGCGTCCACGACGCGTTCGTGTAGCCGAGCACGACGGCGAGGTTGGGGACGCCGGCGAGCATCATGCCCTTGTAGCTCATCGTCTCCGACAGGTGGATCTCCCGGCCGTCGACGGCGAGCGTCATGCCACCGATCGCGAGCAGGTCGAGTCCGGTCGCCGTGACGATCAGGTCGGCCGGCAGGTCCTCGCCCGAGCGGAGCCTGACGCCGGTCTCGGTGAACGTGTCGATCCGCCCGGTGGCGACCGACGCCCGGCCGGAGCGGATCGCCCGGAAGAGGTCGCCGTCGGGCACGACGCAGAGCCGCTGGTCCCAGGGGTTGTACGACGGCTTGAAGTGCGTGTCGACCGCGAACCCCCGCGGCAGCTGGCGCTTGGTCCAGCGGCGGAGGATCGCCTTCATCACCGCCGGTCGCCGCCGGCTGAGCTCAAAGCTCGTCATCGTGACGAGGACGTTCTTCCACCGGACCAGCGTGTACGCGACCTTCGCCGGCGCCACCCGCCGCAGGACGTCGGCGATGGGGTCCTTCGCAGGCAGCGAGACGACATAGCTCGGCGAGCGCTGCAGCATCGTCACGTGCCCGGCGCTCGCCGCCATCGCCGGGACCAGCGTGACGGCCGTCGCCCCGCTGCCGATCACGACGACCCGCTTGCCCGCGTAGTCGATGTCCTCGGTCCAGTGCTGTGGATGCGCGACCACACCGGCGAACCGCTCGCTGCCCGGGAACTCCGGCGTGTAGCCGTCGTCGTAGCGGTAGTACCCGGTGCACGTGAGCAGGAAGCCGCACGTCAGGCGCACGAGCTCGCCGCGGCCCCCGTCGAGTTCGGCGCCGCCGCCGCCACCGGGCCCCCCGACCTCCACATCAACGGTCCACCGCGCGTCGGGCGTCGACCACGCGGCACGCACGACGCGATGACCGAAGCGGACGCGGCCGGTGATCCCGCCTTCGTCGGCGGTGTCGCGGACGTAGGAGAGGATCGACGCGGCCGGGGCGATCGCCGACCCGTCGTCCCACGGGCGGAAGGAGTAGCCGAGCGTGTACATGTCGGAGTCCGACCGGACGCCCGGGTACCGGAAGAGGTCCCAGGTCCCGCCGATCGCGTCGCGGGCCTCGAGAATCGCGTACGTCTTCGCCGGGCACTTCTCGCCCAGGTGATGGGCGGCGCCGATCCCCGAGAGGCCGGCGCCGACGATTAGCACGTCGAGATGCTCGAGCTCCATCCCGTCGAGGCTATCCCAGCCGGCCCTTGACAGCGCTGATTAGTCACTGCTAAGCTCCAGCTCAGTTAGTGCTCACTAAGCAATCTCAAGGGAGTGGCGTGATGTCTGGAGGGCGAAGCGGAGCAGGCGGCATCGAGCGGAGGGGGCGCAACGGTTGGACGCTTGGCATCGTCTCGGTCGGCCTGTTCATGGTCGTGCTCGACAACCTCGTCGTGAGTGTCGCTCTCCCGAGCATCCACCGCGACCTCCACGCGTCGATCCAGACGCTCGAATGGACGGTCAACGCCTACGTCCTGACGTACGCGGCCTTCCTCCTGACAGGTGCCGCCCTGGGCGATCGGTTCGGCCGGCGGAGGATGTTCATGGTCGGGCTGACGATCTTCACCGGCGCCTCGGCGGCCGCGGCGCTCGCCCCGACAAGCGCGACCCTGGTCGCCGCCCGAGCGGTCCAGGGCCTCGGGGCGGCGATCGTCACGCCGCTCACGCTGACGCTGCTCGCGGCGGCCTTCCCGGCCGAGAAGCGGGGCATGGCGATCGGCGTGTGGTCGGGGATCAGCGGGAGCGCCGTCGCGCTCGGACCGGTCGTCGGCGGCGCCGTCGTCCAGGGCATCTCGTGGCACTGGATCTTCTGGATCAACGTCCCGATCGGCCTCGTCCTGATCCCGCTGGCCCGACTCCGCCTGGCCGAGAGCCGGGGACCGAACGCCCACCTCGACCTGCCGGGCCTCGGGCTCGCGTCGAGCGGGGCCTTCGGCGTCGTCTTCGGGCTCGTCAGGGCCCAGTCGATCGGCTGGACCAGCCCGACCGTCCTGACCTGCCTGATCGGCGGGGCCGCCCTGCTCGGCGCGTTCGTCGCCGTCGAGCTGCGCAGCCCCGCGCCGATGCTGCCGATGGAGTTCTTCAGGAAGCGGAGCTTCGCAGTGACCAACGTCGTCTCGGTGTCGATGTACTTCGGGATGTTCGGGTCGATCTTCTTCCTCAGCCAGTTCCTCCAGAACGTGCTCGGCAACACCCCGCTCCAGGCCGGCCTCAAGCTGCTGGTCTGGACCGGCGCGACGATGGTCGTCGCCCCGATCGCCGGCGTCCTCTCAGAGCGCTACGAGGCCCGCTGGTTCATGGTCGCCGGGCTCTCCCTCCAGGCGGCCGCGCTCGGCTGGCTGGCCACCCTGATCAGTCTTGACACGTCGTACTCGAGCATGCTGATCCCGTTCGTGATGGGCGGCGCCGGGATGGCCCTGGTCTTCGCGCCGTCGGCCAACGCCGTCCTCTCGTCGGTCCGCGTCGACCAGGCCGGCCAGGCCTCGGGGGCGACGAACGCGGTCCGCGAGGTCGGCGGCGTGCTCGGCGTCGCCGTGCTCGCGACCGTCTTCACCGGGTCGGGCGGCTACACGACGCCGCAGGCCTTCGTCGACGGCCTGATCCCCGCCGTCTGGGTCGGCGCCGCGGTGCTCGCGGCCGGAGCCCTCGTCGCCGCGGTCCTGCCGTTCTCGACGCGGACGGCCACGCCGACCGGCGCGCAGGAGACGGTTGCGGCCGCGCCCGTCCCGACCGAGTCGAGCGCCGGTTCCAGCCGGCTCCCCACAGCGGTCGGCGCGCCGTGAGCGTCCAGAGGAATACCATCGGAGATGCCATCCCGGTCGTTTCCGACACCCCCACACGCCGCGTTCCGGCGGCCGAGCGACGGGACGCGCTGATCTCGGCGGCGGTCCACGAGTTCGCGCAGACCGGCCTCCACGGGACCCCGGTCGACCGGATCGCCCGGCGGGTCGGTGTCGCCCAGCCGTACGTGTTCAGCCTGTTCGCCAACAAGCGCGAGCTCTTCCTGGCGGCCGTCGAGCGAGGCTTCGAGCGGGTGCTCGACGTCTTCGAGGCTGCGGCCGCGGCCTACCGGGCGGGCGAGTCGACGGTCGAGTGCGAGGATGCACTCGGGGCGATGGGCCACGCGTACGTCGAGCTGCTCCACTCCGACCGGGACTACCTCCTGCTCCAGCACCAGTCGTACGCGGCCTGCGCCGACGACGTCGTCCGCGACCGGGTCCGCCATCGGTATGCGGAGCTGGCCTCCCGGGTCGCGGCCCTCGCGGAGGCGAGCCCCGAGCGGATCGATGAGTTCTTCCGCAAGGGGATGGCCCTCAACGTGGCGGCGGCGCTCGGCGTCGAGGACCTCTCGATCAGCTGCAGCTGGGTCCAGGCCGAGCTCGACCCGGACTGAACCGGCAGGCTCAGCAGGAGGTGGCCGCGGCCCGGGTCTCGGGCGTGGCGACGTTGATCGTCGCCGAGGTGACGTCGTTCTGGTCGAACGTGTCGGTCTTGCTGTGGAGGACGACGACCACGCCGTCCTCCTGGGCGCCGAACAGCTTCTTCAGCGCGGCGCTCTTGTACTCGATCACCTGACACCCCGTGCCGATCGTCTTCTCGAAGAGCTTCTTCGCGTCCGGCGGCATCTCCCCGTGGGTCTCCTGGCGGGCCTCGCCGGCGATCAGCGGCGGGTTCGCGTGGAACTGCTCGACGAAGCTCGAGACCAGGCCGTTGGTGTCGTGGAGGCTGACGTAGTTGGTCTGACCCGGAATCACGACGGAGCTGCCGACGTACGGGTGGGCGTTGTCGAACTCCTGCTCGGTCGCGCCGATCCCCGCGAGCGGGCAGGTCAGGGCGAGCTGGTTGGGGATGCCCGCGCATTTCGGGTTGATCTGCGGACCGATCGGGCCAAGGCCGGGCCCGGCGACGCCGAACAGGCCGCAGCCCTGGAGGAGCATCGCGGCGCCGCAGAACGTGATCATCTGGACGGCTCTGAGTCGCGGGTCTCGCATGATCGGGAAAGATACTGCTTGCGTAGGGGTCCGACCGCACCGGGGCCTATGCACCCAAGATGGCTGACGATCCCCTGACACCCGGAGAACTGGACCTCGCCGCGCTCGGGGCGTACGCCGTGCAGGACGGGTTCCTGCTGGATCTGATCACGCTCGCCGACGAGGGGATCAGCACGTCGGTCGGTCTCCTGGTCAACGGGATGATCGTCCTCGGGGCGATCTCGTCGCCGAGTCTCGCGGCCGGCGAGGTCGACGCCGAGCGGCGGCGGATCGCTGGAATGAGCCGCCAGCCGGAGGGGATGCCCGACGTGGAATGGGAGCAGACGCAGGAGCGGTTCGCGACGGCGAACGCGACGGCCTTCGAGCGGACCGAGGCCGAGCGGCGGCGACTGGAGGAGGAGGTCGCGAGCGAAGCCCGGCGCTCGGATGGGCCGGTCAACCCGGCTGGGGTCCGGGGCACGCTGGCGCGCGACATGATCGCCTACGGGGCGCGGCCGTTCCTGACGCTCCGGGAGGTCCAGATCGTCGCGCCGGGCAACCGGGGCATCGCGAACATCGCGGTCCTGCGGGTCGCCGTCGGCCAGATCAGCGCGTGGTGGGTGATCCGGCATGACGAGACCGGCCGGGCGAGTTTCCCTCTTTTCGAGGAGCCCGGTCGGGCGGATGCGGGTCCGGGCCCGCTCGGATGAGGGTCGGGACTCGGCCGGGACGGGGAGCGGCGGCCGGGGAGCGAGGCGGCCGGACGACGTGAGCCGGCGCTCGGCGGCGGCGGTCGGCGTGATCGTCCCGGTTCACGGGTGGGCGCCGTATCTGGCGGAGACACTCGACGCGATCCTCAGGGAGGAGCCGGGCGAGGTCGTCGTCGTCGACGACGGGTCCGACCCACCCGTCCGGCTGCTTGCGAGCCACGCGTCGGCCTGCCGTCTGGTCCGACTCGAGAAGCGCCGAGGTCTGGCCGGGGCGCGAGCTGCCGGTCTGGCGGAGCTGGCGAGCGACCTGGTCGCGCTGTGCGACGGGGACGACGTCTGGGAGCCGGGCTCCCTCGGCCTGCGGGTGACCGCGCTCGGCCGGACGGGGGCGGCGGCCTTCGGCCGAGCGCTGATCATCGGCCCGGACGGCCGTCCGACCGGCGAGCAATGGACGGTTCCCGACCGGCTGGACCTGCCGGCCCTGTTCGAGGCAAACCCGCTCTGCGTGTCGAGCGTCGTCCTGCGGCGGGACAAGCTGATCGAGGCCGGCGGCCTCGACTGCGATCTGCCGCGGGCCGAGGACTGGGAGCTGTGGCTGCGGCTGCTCGGCCGGGGCGAGCGACTCGTCTACGAGCCACGTGCGGTCGTCCGCTACCGGCGGCGGGCCGGCGCCCTGAGCGGGGACATCGCCAGCCTGGCGCGAGCCCAACTCGAGCTCCACGCCCGGCACGCCGGCCTTGTCTCGCCGGCGTGCGCCGAGCACGTCCGCGCGGCCGACCTCCGAGCGCTGGCGGCCGGCCTGGTCCGCCAGCGGCGCTACGACGAGGCGGCCGACGCCCTGCGCGCGGCCGGAGCCAGCCCGCTGCGGGCGACCGTCCCCGGCGTACGGGCTCTGCGCGGCCGACGGGACCCCTACCGCCGACGGTAGGCGGCCGGATCGCGCGACCGGCCGCACCCGCGGGCCGGCCGATGGCTTGCCATACTGGTGCGTCCCCATCGGGGGGCGTAGCTCAGTTGGTTAGAGCGCCGGCCTGTCACGCCGGAGGTCGCGGGTTCGAGTCCCGTCGCTCCCGCTCAGAAAGTCGCTGGTAATCGGCGACTTTTTTTGTGCTCGGTGTCGCGTGCCTAGGCAAGATTTGGCCGCGAGTACCACCGTCGAGTACCACTTGAGGGTTGTGTAGCGACCTCCGGCATCGCGCGCCGGAGGTCGGCGGTCCCCGGTCGACGGCGTGATCGACGTCGCGCCACGCGCGGCGCCCGGGCCGAGTCCTCGTTGCGGCGGGCCCGGCGAGCGCCCCGGCAGGACGCGGGCGTCCTCATTCCGGATGAAGGCGTTGGCGACCGCATCGGCTGGAGGCGGCTGGTCGAAACTGCGCCCGGTCGTCGAGTCCCGCACGCCCGTCCAGAGCCGGCGGCCGACAAGCCACCTGACACAGGCCCGCGTTCCGTAAGCGGATCCTCAGCTGGGACGGACGGCGACGAGCAGCTCCTTTTCGCGCAGAGCGGCACTCAGCAGGGTCATCGGCTCGGATCAATCGGCAGGGCGGCCGCGGAGGATCCAGATTCCGAGTCCGACGCTGAGTGCTCCGACGACGAAGAAGAAGGCCGCGCCCCCGATGCCTTCGAGCACGTAACCGATCACGGGGAACGCGGTGCACAGCAGCGCCGCCGTGACCACGGAGGCGCGACGTTCCCGGCGCCTCGCCTGCCGCAGCTCTTCGGCGGATCGAGGGCCGTGCTCGTCAGCCCGGCGGATCGCCGGCATCAACGTCACCCAAGTCGACGCTGAAAGCAGCCCGCTCACGACGAGCACCGCGATGAGCACGCCGGTTCCGCCCTGGAGAGCGAACTGCCCGGCAATCACCAACGCGAACACACCACTGAGCAGGGATATTCGGCGCACCCAGCGGAGCGTCTCCCCGGGATTCGATCGGCTCGGCGGTGACAGCCACTGTACCCAGCGTCGTCGCATAAGCAGACCGTAGCCCACCTGTCGCTATGCGCCGCCGCCGACGGCTCCTACTCGCGCAAAGCGACCGTCTGGCAACGCAACGGTCTGCCGTCCAGTCGCGGCCGTGGTCGTCAGGGCCGGTCAGGCCGTGCCGTATAGCCCTCGGTCACCGGGACAGCTCACCGAACCAGTCCTACGGGAATCGCGGATAGCTGCCGCGGCTCCCCCGAGTCGGTGCGCGGCGCCTGGACTTGGTGTTCCCGGTGGGGGTTCGCGCTACGGGACGGGTCGACGTAATAGGCCCGTACGATGAGTCGAGCGATGTCGCCGCGAATCAGGACCGACCGCATGTCGAGCGAAGCTGACGCCGTCTTCCGCACTGGAATGGAGCTCGTGGACTCCGACCGGCCTGACGCGGAACTCCGCGACGAGATTCGTAGCGTTGCGCACGGCGACCGGGCGATTCTCAAGGAGGCGGCACACCACGCGAGGCTGTGCCTGGCGGTCGCTGGCGAGAGTCACGACACCGACCGTGCGGTCCGCGTCTTCGCCGCCGCCGTGGACGGAGGTGCCGTTCAGCCGCCAGACCCGGAGCGAGCGGAGTTCTTCGCGAGCGAGAAGGCTCTAGCGGCGCTCCCGCGCGAGGAGGCGGTGCGCCAGCTCTGGCTGCGCAGCAAAGATCTCGAGCGCTGGTGTAGCGCGACGCTCGCCGAAGCCATCGCGCTCGCAGCACCGGTGAGTAACCGCCGGATGAAAGTCTGGAAGCTCCGTCGGCAGATTGACGCCGCGTTGCCGCGTCTCCTAGGACCCAAGGCTCGCGCACCGGCTGACCCTCTTCTTGGTTCAGCCGTGGCTGAGCAGCACGTCAGGATTTGGATCCACGAGGAGTGCCGAGTCCAGGGCGGGCTCAATTGGGTCGATTTGTCGGCCTGGTGAGGCGGCCACGGGACCACTGGTGGCCGATCCGGCGACTGACTCGCCCGGAAGACGATCCGGATACGGACCGGTCGCCGTTGACCGAGGACGTGCATGGGCGCTGGCGTCGACTGCTGAGCTGCTCAGTAGGGTTCTCGATGTGTTGTTCTCGCGCCAACGCCGGTTGGCCGCTGGACTGAGCGCGTTCGCCGTTTTGACAGCGTTGCTCGTTCCGGGTGCCGTGAGCGCCCAGGGCCCCGCGAACCCTGAGGTGACCGAAGCGCTTGCTTGGGACGTGGGCCAAGTCGAGCCCGATGGCCGCTCGCTCCAAATCGTCTACGGCGTCTCCTATGACTGCCCAAGCGGCGCGCCCCAGCCGACGTTGACCGAGACCGCAACGACCATCACGATCGGCGTTCAGCAAGCGACATATCCGAACGAGAACTGTGCATCACTCCCTTACCCGGCGGAATCGATCACGGTGCGACTCGCCGCGCCGGTTGCCGGACGGAGGATCGTCGGACCCCTGCAAGGCTTGCTGAGCCCGGCGGTGCCGGTCATCCCGCCACAGATCCTCGTCAAGCGTGGCAAGCGTGAGGTCCAGGCGATCCCGCGTCTACTCGGCCTGGCACCGGAGAACGCGCTGCAGGCGATCAGGATTTCCGGTCTTCGCACCCATTTCTGCGCGGTCGGCCCCGCGACCGGACTACCACGCGTCGCCTCCCAGCGTCCATCACCCGGGCGTGTCCTCGTCCCGCGCGAGATGATCCGCGTCAGGCTCGCCGGCGCCGGTGCGAACGCCGCCCGCTGCCCGTAGACGCCGCGACGCGCATCCGAGCATGCCGGGCCCTGACCAGGGCCTCGTCGGGAGGGAGCACGCGGCCGGAGACGATGGCCCAGGTCCTCTAGCCGCGCGTTCCCGCCACGAAGACGGGGCGGAGCCGGGCGCCGCGCCGAGTTATCGGGCGCTCTCCGCGGATGGCCACGCCTGTCCCGCAGGCCCAACGGCGTGCGGCACACCCGACTGCCCTGCTCGAATCGTCGCCGGTCCAGGGAGATCATGGACGCGGATTCCCGTAAGACTGGTTCGGTGAGATTCGCGATGACCGGGGGACAAACGTGACACCCAGGCTCCGCTCGTCAGACGCCGCCGAGGTCGAGGCCCGGCAGGTCGCGCTGCTGCTCGAGGACGCGGTCGCACGCGCGGAGTGCCGCCGCGTGGTCGTGTCGCTGCTCGCGGTCTGCCGGCTTGCGGTCGAGGACGTCGCCCGCGTCCGCCGGAATGTCGTATTGGACGCGGTAACGAGCGAGGGCTTGCGCGGCGCGGTCCCAGCGGCGGCCTTCGCTGGGCCGGTCCGGCCGCTCGCCGAGTGCGTCGCGCAGCCATCCCGGGCGGGCGTGGACCTCGCGGTCTGCGAGGTCGTCGCGGAGGTCACGCCGTTCGCTGCGGAGGGCGGCGATCGCGGTGATCAGGTCGTCGCGTTCGCTTCGGATCTGGTCGACGTCGCCGACCTGCCGGGCCGCGGCGGCGCGATCCGCGAGGGCTCGGCCGAGTTGCGCGTCGGTGCCGCCAAGGGCGGAAGCGAGCTGGGTGCGCTCGACGATGTGCGGGTCGGTCTGGCGGTCGAAGCGTCGGCGAGGCGGGTCGGGGATCCGGTCGAGGTTGCCGCGGAGTGTGTCGCGTCGCTCGGTGAGCTCGATCAGACGCGCGTCGAGGTTGTCGAGCTGGTCCAGCTCGCGGACGGGGAGCGCTGCGAGCTGCGCCCGGAGTTGCTGGAGCGTGTTGCGTAGTTCGCGCATCCGGGCCGGACCGGGTTCTGCGTGGGTGGTCGGCTCGGCGCGGGCGGCTGCGTGTTCCTGCAGCGGCGACGTGGCTTGTGGTCGGCGGAGTTGTGGGTCGTCGCGTTGACCGGCCGCCGGGAGTTGGTCGATCGCGAGGTCCTCGTCGTCTCGCTCGAGCATCCGGCTCGCGACCCGGGCGAGCACGTCGACCGGTCTTGCCGCGGGCGCCGCAGCCGCGGTCGGGCCGATCGCGTCGCGGTCGCCGACCTCGGGGCCGCTGTCGCGGATCAGGAGACGCGTCTCGCCACGGGCGCGGGACAGCGCGGCGTAGGACCAGCCGCGCGACAGGTCGTGCGGACTGGCGACGACGGTTGCGTGCTCGACGGTCGCGCCCTGCATGCCGTGACCGGTGAGGGCGTACGCGTGCTCGAGGTGGTCGGCGACGTACCCGGCCGGGAGGTCCCGCACGAGATGCGCGTCCGTTTCGATGACGACACCTGCCGGATCGACGTGGCGGACGGTGCCGCGCGTGCCGTTGTCGACATCGAGGTCACGCTCGTTGCTGCGACAGATCACGCGATCACCTACCGCGACCGTGACCGGCCCGTAGGTGCGCTCGTCGCCGAGCTCCCCCGCTGAGCGGCGCTGCTCCCGCGCGAGGCGATTCAGCGCGCGCCGCGTTTCGTTGTCACGCGCGATCAGCACGCTCTGCCCGAGTCCGTGCGCCTCGACGCCGGCAGCCCACTCCTCGACGGCCCGCTCCAGGACCAGTCGGCCATCGGCGAGCACTTCGACGCGGCCGGCGCCTGTTGCCCAGTCGAGCCACGGCCCAGGGTTGCCGTCGTGCAATCCGGCGAGCGTCTGGCGCTCCTTGGCGTCGCGTTGACGCATCACCTCGGTCAGGCGTGCGGCGCCGAGACGTTCGCTGATCGCTTTGAGCCAGCCGCCGGCCTGGACGGACGGGAGCTGTCCGGGGTCACCGATCGCGATCACCTTCCCGCCAACTCTCGCGGCGTGAGCGAGCAGTCGCTCGCTCTGCCTGGTTGACGCCATTCCGGCCTCGTCGAAGATCACGACCGCGCGGGCCGGGAGGTCGTGGCCGTGGTTGACGCCCAGAAGGCGGCTGTCGAGCGTCCATGACGGGATCCCGGCCTGCTCTGCGAGCTCCCGCGCTGCTCGCGCGGACGGCGCGACGCCGATCACCGTGTAGCCCGCCCGCTCGTAGACCTCGCGCAGCACGCCGGCGGTGTACGTCTTGCCGGTGCCGGCCAACGCCTCGATCACATCAACGCCGTTTCCTGAGCCGGTGACGTGGCGGACTGCCGCTTCCTGGCCGGCGTTCAACTGGCGGTCGCTGCGGCTCAGCGTGGCAGCGACAGCTCCCTGGTCGAGCACGCCGACACCCGAGCCGGCGCGGCTCGTTGCGGTGTCGATCAGTGCCCGCTCGCACTCGACGAGACCTGCGGTCGTGAACGTGCCGCGGCCGGTTGCGAGAACGTCGTCGCGGGCCAGGAACCGCGCGGTCTGCTCGCGGACGGTCGCGACCCTCGCTCCCTGTTCTGCTGCGGCTGCGAACTCCCGCAGCACGCTGCCCTGATCGAACGTGTTCGCGTACTCGGTCAACCCATTCGGCGCGGTCAGCTCGTCGCCGAGCTCCCCTTCCGCAGCGAGCCGACCGGCCTGGGCTGCCCCCTTGTCGACCTGGATTTCGCCGGAGCGCAGCTGCTTGGTGCCGTTGACGATGACGTGGTCGACGAGTGCCTGGTCGAGACCATGCTCGGCGGCCCGAGCGGTGATTTCTTCGCGCCAGGTGTGCGTGTCGATGCCGTATTGCTTGCGGTCGCGGGTCGCGATCGCGCCGAACGTCGCGCGCTCCGCCCGCGACAGCGACCGCCCCAGCTCTGCTTCGCGCTGCCCGACTGCGGCCTGTACTTCGGCGCGGCGCTGCGAGAACACGCGCAACACGTCGACCGGCACGTCTTGAAGCTCGGCGGCGCCTTTCACGACCGGCCCCCATGCGAGGCCGAGGCGATCGCGGACCGCGGCGCGCAGATGCGCTTGGTAGACGTAGCCAGCTGTTCGCGCGGCGCGGTAGATCGACGGGTGATGCAGCGCCGTGAACCGCCCGTCCACCCCCCGGGCGAGGTTCGCCGCGACGACATGCGTGTGCAGCTGCGGATCCAACGAGCGACTCATCCTGTGCCGATACGCCACGGCGATCAACCCGCCGGCGTGCTCGAATCGCGCGCCGCCCTTCCCTCGGCGCACTAACACAGCCTCGTTCTCGAGGAAACCGAGCGCCGCCCTGACGGCTTCCTCGTGGCACTCGACCAGGGCCCCCGAGACCTCGGGTGAGGCGACGGCGGACAGGACGCTGACCGACTTCGGCGCCGAGAACGTCAGGTCGAGCGCCGCGACCTCGGGCTGACTCGAGCTCGCACGGAGCCGGCTCTCTGGCGCGCGCGGGTCGCGGCCCTCGAGCAACGCCGTGAACTCGCCCGCGCTGATCGGGCCCTCGAGGCCCAGCTCGCGGGCACCGGCGCCGACCCACTCGCCCGCTGCCTCGCCGCGGCCGGTGTAGTAGTCGTCGCGGCCCTGCGCGACCTGCTTTGCGTAGTAGGCCTGCTGCCCGAGGGCGAGCTTCCCAATCGACAACACCACACCAATCTAGCAAAATGATTCACTCTTGGTGATACTGTGTGACGCGAAGCGTCAGGACCCGTCTCGGTTGGATCACGAGACCGCTACGAGGACCAGAAGACGCGGGGGACGGCTCGGAGCCGCGACGAGGTGGCGTGGCTGCCGGACTTGGGGATCACGCGGCGTTGCGTCGTCCGTGGCGCGATTATCGTTTGATCATGGCCGAGCTTGACCGACAGCTGCTGACGGTGCCCGAGGTCGCCGCACGGTTTCAGGTCACGGCCCAGACGATTCGCAACTGGGTCGACCACGGAACGCTCCCCGCCGTCCGCGTGGGCCGCGCCTTCCGCATCCGGCCCGAGGACGTCGATGCCCTGCTCGACCGGGCGCGCGCCGACAGCAGCTCGCTCGCGACCCGCCGCGACCTCTGGGACCCGACGACCACGACACTGCCGCGCCGTAGCGGCGGCTCGCCACGCTCGGTCTGGGACGACACCGACCGGCCGCTCGAACCCGTCCGTCCCGCGTAGCCAGGCTACGCCGAACGGCGAGCGCGCGGCGACAGACCCGACGCGCGGTCCTCGGTCTCGACCGTCGCCGCGAGCTCGCCGGCCACACTGGCCAGCTCCTCGTAGGCGTCGGCGACGTGCAGCAGATCGGTCCCGGTCGCCGAGCGGTTCAGCTCGGACACCGCGGCGTCGAAGCGCCGCCACAGCTCCGCTGGACCGCGTCGCCCCGAGCCGGGACGCAGCTCGTACGGCGGGTCGCTCGAAGCTGCGCGGTGCGGCGGCCACTCGAACCCCACCTCATACGCCGCTCGACACGCGAGCGACTCCGCACGAGCAGCCTCGGCGAGCTCGGCCAGGCGCGCGCTGAAGCCCGCGTCCGGCGGCGCGGTGCGATGACCCTCGAGCGCCCGGCGCCAGATCTGCTGCGCATCGCGGAAGGCCGACTGCGCCTGCGTGTCCTTGTCGTCGCTCATGGACCGCATCTTTGCAGCTCGCGCGGACTAGATGAGCGCAAAGACTGGCCGTTTTGCTAATTTGGCGGGGGGTGGATACGCCGGTGCCACAGCTGACCCGTGAGAGCGTGCTCGACAGCCGCGCCGTTGCCGAGCTCCTCCACCTCCCGACATCGACGGTGTTCGAGTACGCGCGGCGTGGCGTGCTTCCCGCGCACAAGCTCGGCCGGCGGTGGGTGTTCATCCGCGACGAGCTCGACGCCGCCGTACGCGCGGCGCCGGCGGCCCCGTCGCCGCGTCGACCGAGGCGCCCGCAGCCCGCCCGGACGGAGCCTGGGATGGGTGTCGCTCCCCAGCCGCAGCTGCCGTTCGACACCGCGGCCTGAGCGGGGGACTCCGGCGCACGGGCAAATGTCCGACACTTGTTCGTATAAGCTCGTGGTTCGGCTTCACGTCCCCCGGAGACGAAGACCCCATGAGCACGGTGAGCATCAGAGAGCTGTCACGAAACGCGAGCGGCGTCGTGCGTGACGTCGCGGCGACCGGCCGCCCGGCCGTCGTGACCAAGCACGGGGTTCCCGTCGCTGCTGTCGTGCCGTTCGACGCTGCGGATCTCGAGGACTTCATCCTCGCGAAGGCGCCGCAGTACCTGGCCGACATGGCCGCTGCCGATGAGGACCTCCGGGAAGGCCGCACGGAGAACGCCGACAAGGTCTTTGAGGAGCTCGGCCTGTAGCTGGAGGTCGGGGATCGCAGCCCGTCGCGTCTTTCAGGAGTCGAGTGAGGCCACGGCTCGATCGAGCTCGCCGCGCGGGATCACGCGGGCGATCAGCCACCCGGCACCGCCGGCTGCGGCTTCTTCTTCGCTGAGCGGGCGATACAGGACGCGCAGCTCGCCGACTCGCAAGCGCAGCCACGGCGCGCTTCCCCGCAGCGGTTTGACGTCGAGGTTCGCGGCGCCGCGGCGGAGCTCGGCGAGCGCGTCGCGGAGGCGCTCGACGTCGCGGCGCTCGAGCTTGCGGAGATCGCGGGCGGCCCGTCGCGACAGCTCGAGGCGCGGAGGTGACGGCGGACTCACTCAGACGTCGCCTTGTCCCTGGGCCGGAAGGCGAGGTTGACCCGCTCGACGTCCTCGGGTCCGGCCTTGGCGTGCATGTAGCGCTCGGTCGTCGTGATCCGCGAGTGGCCGAGGAAGCCCTGGACGAAGTGGGCGTCGGAGTGCCGCGCGACGAGGCTCCCGGCGCCGTGGCGCAGGGCGTGGAAGCGCAGTGGCCGCAGCCCGATCGCGTCGCGTGCCCGCTTGTAGCGGCGGCGGACCGCCGATCCGTCGAGGCGCTGTCCGAGTCGTGAGCAGAACACGTAGTCCTCGCGCTGCGTGTAGTGGCCGCGGGCCTTCAGCCGCACGAACGCCTCGGCGGCCGGATCGGCGAGCGGGATGAATCGCGCCTGCCACGTCTTCGTCGGCCCCTCGACGCCGGCCGACACGGCGCGGTGGACGACGAGCCGTCGGCCGGTGACGTCGACGTCCTCCCACCGCAGGGGGAGGATCTCGCCGAGCCGCAGTCCCGTGAACGCGGCGATCCGGTAGAGCTCGGCGTCCTGGGCGTCCTCGCGGGCCCGCCATTCAATCTCGTCGGGCTCGAGGTCGGCAGGCTGCTCGCCGCGATGTGCTCCTGCTGCTGCCGCGCGCGCCAGCTCGTCGATCTCCTCCGGCTCGAAGAAGTCGAGCACCGCCGCGGGTGGCTCGCGTCGCTTTGTCGTCGCCACGACCGGGTTGCATGGAAGTCCGAAGGTGTGCTCGGCGCGTGCGTAGTTGAAGATCGCCGACAGCAGCTGCCGCGTCTTGTTGACGGTTCGCGGCGACGCTCCGCCGTCCTGGACCTCGCGCAGCAGCGCCGAGACCTGGCGTGTCGTGACGCGCGCGGCGGGCAGGTCGCCCAGCATCCTCATGATCGACCCGCGGCTCTGGCCCCGGCCCCGCCGATGCGGCGTGCCCGGCTCCGCCAGGGCGTAGCGGTAGTCCTGGAGTGTCGACGGCTTCGCACCGCGTTCGTGCTCGAGCTGCTCGAGCCACTGCGCAGCGACCTCGCGGAACGTGACCCCGGCGTCGCGGCGCTCGCGCTCGCCACTCTCGATCTCGCTCTCCCTGGCGTCGTGCTCGGCGACCAGCTGCCCGAGCCGCAGGATCGCCCGCCGCTCGTCGAGGAACCCCTCGGGCACACGGCCGCGGCGGGGGCGCCACGCCCCGCTCGCGTCGCGCTCGAGCCACGCCGGCCCGAGGCGGCGCTTGAACTGGCGGCCACGACGGCGCCACTTCGCCTCGAAGACGGGGCCGTCACGCCGCGCGACGACGACGAGCGTTCCGGGCGCCTCGACCTCCGGATTTAGTACCACGATCAAGAGAGTACCACTTGAGTACCACGTTTTTTGAGTACCACATCGAGTACCAACCTACCGCGAAAGTGCCGGTTTTACTGGGCTTTTGCCGCACTAGACTCGCGCAAAATGTGCGTTCCAGACCCCGTTTCCAGGCCTGTCACGCCGGAGGTCGCGGGTTCGAGTCCCGTCGCTCCCGCTCAGAAAGTCGCTGTTACTCGGCGATTTTTTAAGCGACCCGTTTGATCCTCGCCAACCAGGCCGGCGCACCCTGCGCGTCGAACCTCGTCTGGATCCGATCCGGACACACGGACGCGACGCTCCAGCCGCCGCTACGTTCGAACGCTCCCCTCAACTCGTCCTGGCTGACGGGATGCGGGCCACCGGTACCAGGTCCGACGTCGCTGAAACACAGCACGTACAGGTCCCCGCCGCGACTCGTCACCGACGCCAGACCCGCCACGTAGTCACGCCGCTCGTCGCCGTCGAACGTGTGGAACAACCCGCAATCGAGCACTGTCTCGAACACTCGGCCCAAACCCTCCAGGTGCAGAGCATCGGCAACCGCGAAGTCAGCGTCTATACCGCGATCCGCGGCCTTCTGCCGCGCGATCGACAGAGCCGTCTCAGCCACATCGACTCCCAGAACGTCCAGCCCCCGAGAAGCGATGTGAAGGGCGTTCTCGCCTGTCCCGCATCCTGCATCGAGGACCGGGCCGGCGAACGCGCCTTCGCCCGCCAGACGCAGTATCGCTGGCTGTGGTCGTCCAACCTCCCAGGGTGCCGGGCCACCGAGATACGAAGCATCCCAGGGCTTACCCGCCCGCCGCTCGTGACTGGTTGGTTGCCGACCGCTGTACGGATCGTCGGCTCGGACTCCGGTCCGCTCGGACATCTCCGGTCCCTTCCCTGCGACTCGTGCGTAGCCGAGCCTCATCGTCGCACGCGGCGGTCGCCATCGCAAGCCGAACGTCAAGCGTCAGCTACGTCGAGGAATGGACGCCCGCGGCGAAGGTGACCCCGAAGGCGTCCTCGCGACCTGACAGGGCGCCGGGGACGGCGCGCGACCCGCTCGGCGCAGATCCGGCCCTCCGAGACGCGGCGGCGCCCGTCCGACCAGTCGCGAGGGTGTAGGCCGTGCCGGTCCAGTCGGCGCCCGTCACTCCGCCGGTGTGGCCCGCGGTCCCGGCCCTGGCCCGGGTGAACCCCGTTGAGCCGAAGTCTGAGAGAACCGAGTCCCGGCAGCTCGCGTCGGAGGACGTAAGGCAGAGCGCCGGAGCCTCGACGATCCATTCCGCCGAGCTCACATCGACCTGGTCGACACGCAGCTGCCGGGCGAACCGGGTACCCGCCGTCTGATTGGTCATGCTCAGGCGGGCGTGCCTCCCGCTCACCGTCACGCTCGCGCTGACGACGTCTCCGGGGTGGATCGTCAGCTTCGGGCTGCCCGAGACGGTCGGATAGAGCTCGAACCACGACGAGTACGTCGCCTGACCGTCGGTGCCGCAGTCTGCTTCGGTGCCAATCTGCTCGAGCGCCCGAGAGCTGTCGCCGCCCAACCCGACCCAGCTCGACATGTACGTGGAGCGCCCGAGCGTGCATGACACGGCCGGCTGCACCCACGTCCCGCTCACGTTCGTGAAGCGCGTGCCCCGACCCGTCGAGACGTAGCCCGCCCAGTTCGACTCTCCGCCGGTCGCGGCGGCCGCCGGCCCCGCGGAGGCGCCGAGCACCGCCAAGATGGGCGCGCCGGCCAGAAGCAGTAGGACGGCCGCCCGCATGACGGCGACTCGCGCAAGCTCAATTCTGAGCGGCAGGCGGGAGACGATGCGGCTCGGGCGAGGTACGTGCATGGCGACGATTCATCCCTGACGGTCGGTGGGATCCTTCCCGCCCAGGACATTCGGCGACCGCGCGAGGAATGTGGGCGCCGGTCGGTCGGAAACCGGTATGAGACGGCGACGGACCGCCCCCGGACCAGGCCTTTGGGCCGAGCGCGGGCGGCGGTCGGGCGGATCCACCCCGCATGTCTCGGCCGCTGCCGTGACCGCCCCGCCTGCAAACCGTGTGAGTCTGATATGGACCACATATGAACCGGCCGAGGATCCTCGTCGTCGATGACGACATCATGATTCGCGAGGCGCTTGCCGCACTGCTCGAGGGCGCCGCCTACGACGTCCGGCTGGCCGCCGACGGCCGCACTGGTCTGCGGGCTTTTCACGCCGACCCGCCCGACCTGGTGATCCTCGACGTGATGATGCCCGAGCTCGACGGCTGGCTGACGCTCGAGCGGATTCGGGACCTCAGTGATGTGCCGGTGCTCATGCTGACCGCCAGGACTGGCGAGCTCGAGCGTGTGCGCGGCCTGCGTGGCGGTGGCGACGACTATGTGACCAAGCCGTTCGGTCGGCAGGAGCTGCTGGCCCGGGTGGAGGCGCTCCTCCGACGGACTCGTGGCGTTGTGACCGCCCACGCCGTCTACAGCGACGATGACATCGAGATCGACTTCGCGCAGCGGAGCGTCGCGGTCCGCGGCGAGGCCGCCGCACTCACGCCGCTCGAGTTCAAGCTCCTCTCGGCCTTTGTTCGTCACCCCAACCAAGTCCTCAGCCGCGACCAGCTGCTCGACCTCGTCTGGCGTGACCGGCCGGGCACGTCACCCCACCAGGTCAAGCTCTACGTCGGCTACGTCCGGCGGAAGATCGGTCACGAACGGATCGAGACGATCAGGGGGTTCGGATACCGGTATCGCCGCCCCGAGTCGACTCGGACCCGCCGGCCCGCGGGCGAGACGTAGAACGCGCCTCAGCTCAGACCGTCGATCGCCGCCGGCCGACCTTGAGCGACCGCCGATCGGCTGGGCAGCCGCACCCGCTGTCAGCGTCGCCCTGGTACCAGCCGATGCTTGTGGGAACCCACATGGTGTCGCCCGACTCGGGCGTGTCGCGCGCAGCACGCGAGGGAGGTTTCGGGGCCGGGTTGACCAGTGCGTGGACTCTGGAAATCAGATCTGAGAGTCGCACATGGGGTGATAGTCTTTGACAGGCTGCGACCGGGTGAGTCGAGGGGACGGTTTGCCGTCGGTCCGTGTGGCTTCCGCCCCCTCGCCCAGGAAGGATCATGTCTCCCGACGCCGCCGGCTCTGGTCTCGACGCCTCGCCGTGAAAGCGCCGGCGGTCGGCGCGCGTGGTTCTTCCCGGGCGTCGGGATTCTCGGGCCAGCGCGGCGCTCCGCGTCCATCCGGCGCGTCGGGGCTCGACCAGTTCAACCCTGAGCACGACGGGCTGCCCCGGCCGTGGGGTGTCCGTGCGCTGATCGTCCTCGGCCTCGCGCTCGCCGCCGTGTATGCCGTCCGGGCACCCGGCCACTGGGGAGGCCCACGCGTGGACGCGTTCTTCGCCCAGTGGCTCTACGACGCTGCCGCGGCGATCGGCGGCCTGCTCTGCGCGTGGCGGGCGATCCGGGTTTCCGAGGACCGGGCAACCTGGTCGCTGATCGCCGCGGCCTTCGTCCTCGAAGTTGCCGGGAACACCTTCTACGCCGTCCGCTACGGGGTTTCCGACGGCCCGGTTCCGTCCGCGGCCGATGGGTTCTGGGTCGCCTTCTACCTACCGATGGCAGCGGCGCTCGTCCTGCGGATCCGTGCGGCCGCGAGCGTCGCCGGCGCGGTGATCTTCGACATCCTGATCGCGATTGGCGCGCTCGGCTCGGTCTCGGCCGCCTTCGTCCTCCAAGCGGTCATCGGGGGCACGGATCGATCGATCGCCGGGTACGCGAGCACGCTCGCCTATCCGTTGGGCGATCTCGTGCTCGCCGCGCTTGTCCTCCAGCTCGCCGCAGCGAGCGCTTGGCGCCTCGAGCGCGCGACGGCCCTGATGGCCGCGTGTTTCGTGGCGTGGGGGGTCACCGACACGGTCTACGCGTTCCAGACCGCACACGCAACCTACGTACCAGGCGGGGTGCTCGACCTGGGGTGGGTCGTTCCGTTCGTCCTCTTCGGTGTGGCGGCATGGATGTCGCCAGACGCGCGTATCAGCGTGCGAGAGGCGCCCCGTTTGGGCGCTCTGGGCGTCCCGGTCTGTTTCGCCCTGCTCGCCCTGGGCATGCTGATCTACTCGGGGATGGCCGACGTCAACGTCCTCGCGGTCGGCCTCGCCTCCGGAGCTTTGATGTGTGTGATCGCACGGTTCGTGGTCACCTTTCGCAGCTACCTCGCCGCCCTTGCGAACACCCGGCTGGTGCTGGAGACCGCCTACGACCCATTCATGTCCTTCGAGGCCAGCGGGGTCATAACCGATTGGAACGCCGCGGCGCAGGCGAGCTTCGGCTGGTCGCGCGAGGAGGTCATGGGGCGCAGCCTGGTCGAGACGTTCCTCCCGGAAGCTCGTCGCGAGGCACACCGGCGTCTGATCGCGCGCTTCCTGGCCACAGGTGACGAGGACGTGCTGCGCCGACGCCTCGAGCGGACCGTCCTGCACCGCGACGGGCACGAGATGCCGATCGAGTTGACGATCTCTCCCGTCGCGACCGAGTACGGCTACACCTTCCACGCCTTCATGCGCGACATCACAGAGCGACGCAAGGTGGAGCGCGCCAAGAATGAGTTCGTCGCAATCGTCAGTCACGAGCTTCGCACGCCGCTCACGTCGATCCGGGGCTCACTCGGCCTGCTGGCCGGCGGCGTGCTGTCAGCTTCGCCGACCAAGGCCGAGCGGATGTTGAAGATCGCGCTGGAGAACACCGACCGTCTGGTCCGCATGGTCAGCGACATCCTCAATCTCGAGCGCATCGAGTCGGGGGCCGTGGACCTGATCTACCGGCCCTGCGACGGGGGCCAGCTCGTTCGCTCGGCCGCGGAGACGATGCGCCCTGCCGCGCTCCTGGCCGGCGTCACGCTCGAGGTTGCCGGCCGAGGCGGCGCCCTCGAGGCGGATCCCGATCAAATCATCCAGACGCTGACCAACCTGCTCTCGAACGCGATCAAGTTCTCGCCGGGGGGCTCGACCGTGTGGGTGGAGTCCGAAGGCCTGGGAGACGACGTCGTCTTTCGGGTCCGTGACGAGGGCCGGGGGATCCCGTCCGAGCAGCTCGAGCGGGTTTTCGAGCGCTTCGCCCAGGTTGACTCTTCCGACGCCCGCGACAAGGGTGGGACCGGTCTGGGTCTGGCGATCTGCCGGAGCATCGTCGAGCAGCACGCAGGGCGCATCTGGGTCGAGAGCGGCGATCCGCGGGGCTGCAGATTCCAGTTCACTGTGCCGGTCGTCCGCCCGGATCAGCCCCGAGCGACTCCTCCCGCAGGGACGCAGACCGGGGACTCGGAACTCGTCGGACACGCCGGGCTGGCGTGATGGACAGTCGACTGCGCCCGCGCAGGCGAATACTCGTCGTCGACGACGACGCGAGCATCCGCGAAGTGACCCAGGTCAGCCTCGAGATGGTCGGCGGTCACGCCGTGATGACCGCCGCGTGCGGTCGCGATGCCCTCGCTCAAGCCAGCCGTGAGCGACCGGACGCGATCCTGCTCGACGTGATGATGCCGGGCCTCGACGGACCGGCGACCTTCGAGCGCCTTCAGGCGGAGCCGACGACGCGCGACATCCCGGTGATCCTCCTCACCGCCAAGCTGCAGTCCTCCGATCGGGCGCGCTTCGTTGCGCTCGGAGTACGCGCCGTGCTCTCCAAGCCGTTCGACCCGATGAGCCTGCCCGGCGAGGTCGCCGAGATTCTCGGCTGGAACCAGGCCTCCGATGGGGTCTGAGCGCCGGACAGGTCAGGGCGGGTCTTCCGGGGCCGGCGTCGCGGCAGCCGACCGTGTCGCGGCGGCGGCGCTCAACGCGGTCTGGATCAAACACCGTGAGACGGTCATCGCAGCCGTCGACACCGTCGACGACGCCGTGCAGAACGGGCTCGCCGGCCGGCCCGACGACGGGCACCGGGAGCGAGCCGGTCGGGCCGCGCACAAGCTCGCCGGTTCCTCGGGCACATTCGGCTTCCCGATCGCCGGCGAGATCGCCAGTCGTCTCGAGGCCGCCCTCTCCGGCTCGCCTCCATCGTCGCTCGATCAGTACCCGGCCTTGGCTGAGCTGGTGATCGCGCTGAGACGCGAACTCGACGCGAGCCCACCGCAGGTCTAGCTGACGCCGCGGGCGAGCCGGGCCGGCCCGCTTTCGGATCAGGATCAGCGCGTGATCGTGACCGGGGTGCCGGGTGGAATGTTGTCCGCGAGCCACGTGATCGCTCGTGTGTCCAGGCGGACACACCCGTGAGACACGGCGGTGCCGGGAACGCCACCCACGTTGTTGGTCCCGTGCAGCGCGATCTGGCCGGGCCCGCCGGCGAATTCCTGTAGCACGTTAGACCGGGCGCTCAGCGCTAACGCGTACGGAGCGCCGACCGCATAGGTTGCCACCTTCACGCTCTCCTCGACGAAGAAGCGCCCGAGCGGGGTTGGCGTCGACGACTTGCCGACCACTGCCCTGAAGCTGCGTACCCAGACGCCGGCGTGCAGAACGCTGACATCGCGGCTGGACGTGTGGATCTTGAGTGCCCATCCCGTGGCGCCCAAGGTAGCCGACCGACCAGAGATCCACCCTGTATGACTGTTCGGCCGGCCCGGGAGAAGCACGTCCAGCCACGCGTTGCCGCTCGGGTCGGTGGCGGTGGCGATCACCGGAAGAACGGTCCGTTCACTGGTGATCGGTCGCGTCGAGCTCACGGTCTCAACCCGGGTCGAGCCCGAGTCCGGGCCGGAGAACACCGTCACGGCATGCGTGAGCCGCGCGAGCATCTGGGTGCCCGGCGCCTCGGCACGTGGTGGTGGCTCGGCCGCGGCGATCGCGGCACCACTCGCTCCCACCAGGAGCGTTACCGTGACCCCGGCGACCAGGCGTACAGCGCGGTGCATGTCATTCCTCTCGGGTAGATGCCTGCGTCCGTGGGGGCGGGATGCGCCCCGCCCCCACGTCAACTCAGCCGGTGAAGGGCGACGGCTTGAGGGGCCCAAGTACCGGGGACCGTGAATAGGTCTTGCGCGCCTTCTTGTGCGGCGCGTGGTGCACGATCGGCTTGGCCTTGGCCTTGGCCTTGGCCTTTGGCTTGGTCGTCGTCGGGTGGGCTGTGACGGTCACGTGCAGAGGCACGGTCGTCCCTGTGCCGGCCGGGGTCGCGCCGGTCGGCACGCTGCCCGTACTCGAGGTCCCTGTGGTCGAGCCGGTAACCGTGCTTCCGCCGCCTGTGGTGGCTCCGCCACCCGTCGTCGTCCCGCCACCCGTCGTGGCTCCGCCGCCTGTGGTGGTCCCGCCGCCTGTGGTGGTCCCGCCGCCCGTCGTCGTACCGCCACCCGTCGTCGTACCGCCACCCGTGGTGGTACCACCCGTCGTCGTATTGCCACCCGTGGTGGTCCCGCCGCCGGTGGTCCCGCCGCCTGTCGTCGTACCGCCACCCGTGGTGGTCCCGCCGCCGGTGGTCCCGCCGCCTGTCGTGGTCCCGCCGCCTGTGGTCGTGCCACCCGTGGTGGTCCCGCCGCCGGTGGTCCCGCCGCCTGTCGTGGTGCCGCCCGTTGTCGTGCCGCCGGTCGTGCCGCCGCCCGTGGTCCCACCCGTGGAGCACGCGGGCTTGAGGATCCGGTCCGTGTCGAGCGTGACCGCGCCGTTGTCGGCCAAGGCTCGACCGTCGATCGTGACCGCGTGAGTCACGGTGATGCTCGTCAAGGCGAGGATTGTCCCCGCGAACGTGGAGCCGGTTCCGAGCGTTGCGGAGCTTCCGACCTGCCAGAAGACGTTGCAGGCCTGGGCGCCGTTGATCAGGCTGACGTCGCTTGCCGACGCGGTGGTGAGCGTTGACCCAGCCTGGAAGATGAAGACGGCGTTCGGGTCCCCGCCACCGTCGAGCGTGACCGTTCCGGTCAGGCCGATCGAAGACGCGGAGTTGTAGACGCCCGGAAGCAGCCTCTGACCGCCGAGATCGGCGACGATCGGGGAAGGCGGGCCCTGCGCGGCGGCGTAGTCGTAGGCCGGGACCAGGTCCTGCTTGGCCTGCTGGGTGACGGCGTCGCCGTCATGGTCGGTCCCGTTGACGGTGATCGTCGCCGTCCCGCTCTCCGTCGTGGTCGGAAACGTGCCGAGGTCGCCGTCAATCGTCGTCGGGCCGGTGTTGGTCACTCCTGAGCCCGCCAGCACGCCGAAGGTCGCGGTGGTGGCCAGCGGGACCGGGAGCAGCACTGCGGCGGCCTTGGCCAGTGACCTTGATCTCGCCTTCGCCTTCGACGAGCTTGCCGACCGGGACTTGGCACACCGTGCCTTCGCGGCGCGGCTGCCGTATGAGGAGCACGACCGCGCCTGGTGTCGCGGCGCCGCCGCCTCGGCCGTGATCGCTCCCGCCAGAGACGCCATGACGACCAGGCAGGCCGCAGGCTTGGCCGCCGAGCGAACCAACCTCTCGCAGCTCAGGTACTCGTGTGAATTCATCGTGGCCGTCCTCGGATCGAGCATGTCGCTGACCGAGACGGTCAGCATTGCTCCGACCTGCGCTGCTGAGGGCGGATTCTGGCGGCATATGACGTGACTCGCGGCGGTTACGCGGTCCAGTCGTTCTTAAGACGTCGCCTGGGGACGACAATAGCAGCTGTGAAGGAGTGCGCCGCCGCCGTCAGCGGCCAGGGTGCGCTGGCCAATGCCGGTGGTGGCTCAACGGCCTTCTCGAAACTCGGACGGCGCTGGCAGCAGACGATGGCTCTCTACGACCGCGGAAGCGAGATCCACGATCTTCTGGCCGGTGCGTTGGGATTCGTCACGGAGCATCTGGAATGCTCTGTCGGCGTCGACTCTGTGACGGGCCATCAGGATGCCTTTGGCCTGCTCGATCAGCGCTCTACGGCCGAACGCTCCCTGGAGCTTGTGATACTCCGTGAAACGCTGCAAGGTGATGTCGATCGCACTCTGCAGCTCCTCGGGCGACGTGTCGACGATGTAAGCAAATACCCCGCGCTTCGCGGCCTCGCGCACGTACCCCGGCTTTTCCGCCGAGAGCAGGGCGATCACCGGGCAACTGGATTCCCGGACGATCTGCTCGATCATCTCGAGCGCGTGCTGCGACGAGAGTCCGAGCGAGACCAGCGCGACATCGGGGTGTTCACGCGTGGTCAGCGCGCCGATCTCCGCGACGTCCACCCCGCGGGCCACCACGTCGTGCCCGAGGCTTGCCACGATCTCCGCGAGCATCTCCATTCGCTGGACTTTTTCGTTCGCGATCAGAATGCGCAGGGGATTCGTGAGTCTCATGGCTCGCCGCTGGATGAGGTGTCCGTTGGTCTCGTCTGATCGAGACGACGCACAACGTGTGTCGTCGAGCGCCGCGCGACCTTCAATGGCGTGGCCAGACCTTCAGGCCTGGCTACGAGTCACCAACTGTACGGGTTCGACACGCGATTGTCACATGGCTTGTCGTCGGCACCGATCATGCCGGCGCTGTGGCTGATTTCGCCGAGCACATCCCGGCGTCGTCAGGGTCGTACCGCACCCTCCCAGGACGGCCGCTTCGACCCGCGCCCGCTCGCCCACCCGCCCCGCTCGCGCGGCTCGCCCGGGCTCGCCCGGGCTCGCCCGCCAACGTGTCGCGGACGCCGGCCGAACGTCATCATCTACGCCGTGAGGCCGATTCGCTCCACCGGCTGGTAGTTGGTCGCGCTCGCCAGACCTGACGGCGAACGCCCGACGGCCTGGACAGCTGGTCGGTGGACGGCGATCGTGGCTCTCCTCGTCGCCGTCTCGATCTGGGGAGGCTCGTTCGTCGTCGTCAAGTCGGGCCTTCGGTCGGTTGGGCTGTTCCACTTCCTCGGGCTCCGGTTCCTCCTCTCGGCAATCGTCCTGACGCCACTGGCGATGAGGTCCGGTGAGCTGCGCGCCGCGCTCACTCACCCGGGACCCTGGATCCTCGGCGCCCTCCTGTTCGCCGGGCTGGCTCTTCAGTCGGCCAGCCTCAAGACGACGTCGCCGGCGCACTCGGCCTTCCTGACGAGTCTGTCGGTGCTGGTGGTGCCCTTTCTGGCCTGGGCGTCCGCGCGCAGAGCCCCGCCGCGACGCGGCTGGCTCGCCGCGCTCGTCGCGACCGTCGGCTTGGCGTTGATCTTCTCGGGCTCGACGGGACGCTGGCAGGCCGGCGACGTCCTGTCGCTGTCCTGCGCCTTCGCATTCGCCGCCTACGTCGTCGTCGCCGGAAGGGTCACGGCCGGCGTTCCCGTCGTCGGGTCCGTCGCCGTGCAGAGCGTCTTCTGCTTCGCCCTGTCGCTGCCCTGGCTGGCGTTCGAGACGAGGACTCCGTTGTTTCCCTCGACGGACTCGGAGCTGTTCTGGTCTGCGGTGTACGCCGGGATCCTCGCGACGGCGGCCGCCTACGGCCTCCAGCTCTTCGCCCAACGACGACTCGGCTCGATCCAGACCGCGGTCCTGCTCAGCCTGGAGCCCGTCATCGCGACGACGACATCGCTGCTGCTCGGCGAGGACACACTGACGCCTGGGCTGGTCCTCGGCGGCTGCCTATTGCTCGTCGCGGCGGTCTCGGTCGCGGTTTCACCGCCCGGGACCTCCCCGGCGAGCTGAGCGGCGTTGGCGCGGCTCCGGCGGTCGCTCAGCGCTCTGCCGCCACGAAATCCCCCTTGGCGTTGATCCGCACGGTGATCTGCGCGAGATCCGGTTGACCCGGGCATCGCTTCGGGGGTGCCACGAGAACCGCCCGGGCAGCATTGATCGGTGGGACCAGGAACCCATCCTCGTCAGACATCTCGGCGACGAAGCCGGCTCGGTAGGCGGGATCCAGAGCCAGCTTGACGCAGAGCGTCGTCCCCTCCGGCGTCAGCGACGCCACCTCGCCTCTGAACGTGGCAAGACTCCCGCCGTAGGGAGACTCGACAAGCGACGAGCTCGCATTGATCCCCTGGACGAGGACTCCCACGAGCGTCACCGCGGCGGCCACGACCAGGACCGACCTCAGGCGCCTGGCGCGGCTGGACTCGGCGACGAGAACCGGACGCGCGCCGGCGGCCACAGCGCTGAAGAGCAGTAGCAGGGGCATCGCCAGATAGTGGATGTACTGCTGGTGGCCCTGCACGAGGGACGGCACGGCCGTCACACCTGCGGCGCCGACCAGCGCCGCCGGAAACCAGTCTCTCCGGCGGACCGCGGCGACCGCGCCGGCCAACGCGGCGAGCAGCACCGCGGCGTAGATCACGATCAGCGGATCCGACGGCGCCAGGCGTGTCCTGTAGAAGGTCAGGTTCCGAGCGACGAACGTCGACCCCGGAGACGCGTACGCCGGGTTCGTGATCGTCGCCGGGTAGGCCACGACCACGAAGTAGACGACCGGTATAAGCAGCTGCCACGCGCCCACAAGCCAGGCGACCCGGGCCGGCGCGACGCCGAGACCGCGGAACCTCAGGACCTGGTGCACGGCGCAGTACGCGGCGAGCACGAGGAGTCCTACGTAGAGCAGGTTGCTGACGAGCGCCGCCGTCCAGGCCGCTCCGGTCAGCACAGACCAGACGGTCGTGCGACGCACCGTCTCGGCGTGCATGCATCGCTCGTGGGCCAGGAGGCCCAGCCCGAGGGCGAGAAAGCCGCCCGAGTGCGTGATGTTCGACGACCACAGGGCGGTCTCGAGCCACGTCGACGTGGCGATGAACAGTCCGGCGATCCACCACGCCTCGACACCGCTCCAGTGGGTCCGACTCCCAACCCGCAGCCACGTGATCACGCCGACCGCGAAGACGAGCGAGTTGAGCGTCAGGAAGGGGACGACGGATCCACGACCGAAGACCTCGGTGCCCGCCGCCCAGAAGGCGTTGATGATGTATTTGCCGGTGTTGATGCGACTGTCTGACAGGTTCCCGAGCGATCCGTCGAAGTGCGTCAGGTTGAGGAAGTCGTCCGCCCAGAACCCGCTGCGGGATACACCGACGATCCACCCGACCAGTCCGAGCAGGATCGCGCCGACCGGCAGGCCGAGGACGAGGATGCGGCGCAGCGGCTTCGTAGCAGCCCGACCGGAGCTACCGATCGTCGCCCCCGGGTGCACCCGCGCCACCGAGCGCACCCGCGTCACCAAGCGCACCCGCGCCACCGGGCGCACCCCCGCCCCCGAGCGCACGCTCGAGGAATCCATGTGGGTGGGACGTCAGCCCGTACAGCTCGAGGTCCCGGCGGACCCTGAAGGACTGCCCCTGGTCGGTCGCGAGCCAGTCGTAGATCGCCGGAATGACGCCCCGCGGCCATGGCCGGTCGAGGCGGATCTCCTCGACGTCGACGCCGCCGTCCTCGACGACGAAGACCCCGCCCGGTCTGATCAGGTCCGAGTACCCACGCAAGGCCGCCGTCGTCGTCTCGTAGGTGTGCGCCGAGTCGTCCAGGACGAGGCAGCTCGCGCCCCGAGGGACGAGTCGCGCGATCCGCTCGCTCAGCTCCGGGTCAAGGACGTCCCCCTCGACGAGCGTGATCGACGCGGCGTACTCGGCGTCGGCTGCCTCGAGGTTCGCCTGGGCGACGCCGATGTCGATGTCGATGCCGATCACCCGCGGCTCCCCGATCCGCCCGTAGCCCGCGAGGGCGCGCAGCCGGTCGCGAAACCACAGGCTGCTGCCGCCCGCCCAGACGCCGATCTCCACGACCACGCTGACCCGCCGCGACCAGAGGATGTGCTCGTAGGCCCGGAGATCCTCCGGAAGCTTTGCCAGCCCGACACCCGCATACGTGTCCCCCTGCGACTGGTCGCCTCGGGCCCGCCAGAGATCGACCAGGGACGCGTCCATGTCCAGCGGTATCGCCCGGGGCAGGCCGGCGTCCAGGCCGGCGTCACGGCCGCGCTGATCGCCTCCGCCGATGTCAGGCTCCTCGGCCCAGGACCCCGGCCACCCGGCCGAACGTCGCGTCAGTTCGTCCCGCGCTGGACACGCCTTGAGCCTACGGGGAGTCGGCCGCCCGCGTGGTCACCGTGCTCGCCCCGCACGTCGGCGTCGTCGTGGCGATCGTCGGCGTCGAAGCCGAAGCCGTCGGTGACCGGCGGTCGTCGGCCGCCCACACCGGCCGACCCGCCACCGGGGTTGGCGCCGCTCCGGGTGGGCCGCTCTGCTGCGTCGGCTCCGACCGGTCGCTCGATGACGCCGACGACCCCGAGGACCCCGAGGACCCCGAGGACCCCGCCTGATCGTCGCTCGACGCCGCTCCCGATTGCGCAGCGGCGGACCCTGTCGCGCCCGACGCTCCCGGCGTGGACGCCCGGGTCGGGGCGCTCGCGTCGCAGTCGGTTGAGCTCCCGCCGGACGCTCCCGGTTGGCCGGGCGACGACGGCGCGCCCTGGCGCCGCTGCGCTCCGCTCGATCGACCCGCCGCCGACATCGCCCCCGACGTGCCCGGTCGGCCCGGCCCCTGGTGGGCAAGCCACCAGGCCCACAGCGCGGCGACGGCCGCCCCTGCCGGGTTCGTCGCCGCCGCACCGGTCGCGGGCGTGGAGCTTTCCGTCGCCACACCGGTCGTCGGCGTCGGCGCGGGCGTGGCCGCCGCCGCCGGGACGACCGGTGGAGTCCTCACGACCACGGCCGCGACCGGCCGACTCGTCCGGCGGGCCGCCCGGCGCCCACCGTGGGACGTCGACCGCCCGCCCGTGCCCGACGGCCCGCCCGAGCTCGCGGTCTGGACGGCCGGCGTCTGCACGGCCGCGGCGACATAGACCGGTGAGTGGACGCCGTGCGTCCGGCCGTGGTGGGCCGCGTGCGACGGCGTCGGCGCGACGATCGCGTGGCGGATCGGCGGGG
>Ga0208480_1000033_pt1 | contig 56198 bp, 50 predicted proteins | sample NGESurshal092012_4_FD_184485 | JGI IMG/M metagenome (GOLD analysis project Ga0208480, IMG submission 184485) | Arctic peat soil microbial communities from Barrow, Alaska - NGEE Surface sample F53-1 shallow-092012 (SPAdes) | ecosystem: Environmental > Terrestrial > Soil > Wetlands > Peat ... | reverse complement strand
CATAAATACTTTTTGTGGTCGGTGCCGTCCACATTCTCCTCGTAATTGAAGCCTTCTACCGGCTTGGTATCGCGCCCATAAGGCAAGCGCATGAGGATATGAGGCAAACACATGCCAACATACCGGGAATCCTCGCTTTCCCGAAAGCTCTTCCACTTCACATATTCAGTGTTGTCGAAGATTTTGCCGATGTCCCTGGGTTGGCCCAGATTTGCAAAACTATCGAGGTTGAGAAGTTCCGGAGCGGCAGCGGTCAGGAACGGCGCATGAGCGGCAGCCGCGATATGAGACATTTTGTCGAGCAGCTCCATGTCTTCGGGATGCTTTGTGAACTCGTAATCGCCGATAAGCGCGCCAAACGGCTCGCCCCCGAATACCCCGTACTCTTCTTCGTAGATTTTCTTGAAAACCGCGCTCTGATCGAATTCGGCCGCGCGCTCCAAGTCCTTTAAGACCTCTTTCTTGGATGCGTTGAAAATCCGGATCTTCAGCATCGTTGAGGTCTCTGAGCTGTCAAGCAGATATTTCAGCCCGCGCCAGCTCCCCTCCAGCTTCTGGAACGAGGGATGATGCATCACCTCATTCAACTGAAGCGAAACGAGATGGTCGATCTGCGCGATTCGCGCGTTGATCATCGCTTCGGAATCCCTGGATACGGTCACTTCGCCTTGCAGCACCTGCGCAAGGAACTCTTTCACCAGATCTTTTCCGCGCTTCTGTGATGAGGGCTCTTCACCGAACCGGCCTTGTTCGACAATCTGGTCGAGAAGGCTCGGGGCGGCCGTCGTGGTAGCTGCGGCGGCGGAAGAAGCGGCCTGTTGCGTTTCGCTCATTTGGCTTCTCCTTTTTTCTCGTCTTTCAGGCCCATTTCAGAACGAAGCTTGTCGAGCTTCTCGGTATTTGAAACCGCCTCCATCAGCACCTCATCCAGCTTTTCGTTTGTCTGCAGAGTTCCGCGCAGATCGCTCAGCTTGCCGCGCAGCTCCAGAAGTTCGCGCAGCGGGCGCACTTGCCGGGCCACTCGCTCCGGCTCGAAGTCTTCTAAACTTCGAAAGCTCAGATCTACTTTTAGATCGCCCGCGTCCGAATCTTCGCTCAGCTTGTTCTCCACGCTGAACGCCAGATGCGGCTTCATGCTTTCGAGCACGCTGTCGAAATTATCCGGGGTTACCTCAACGAATCGCCTGTCCTTCAGCCGGGCCAGCGGCTCGGCGGCCTGACCCGTAAAGTCGCCCATTACTCCCATAACAAACGGCAGTTCCTTCAATTCAATTGCGCCGCCGATTTCGACGTCGTACGAAATTTGAACGCGCGGGGGACGCACGCGCGTGAGCTTTTTTTGAACGCTTTCTCGAGCCATAGTTTAACCTCTAGTGTTTCTGAGCCGACGGAGAGTTCGCAATTCCGCTCGCCTCGTGATTATTAAGGATTCCGTCCAAAGATCTTATCAGAATCGTTCCTCTCATGTTGGCTCGGCCTTCGATAATGCACGGGAAGATCCAAACCCGCTCCCATGCCGGGAACAGCCTGAAGATCCTGCTTCAACAATGATTTACGTCAGACCCGGACCGCATTCGGCATCCCGAACTGGTTAATTCGTTAGCAAAAGTAGATAATGCGGCGATTATTGCTCCAGCTTCGCATCCAGCGTGATCTCGGTATCGTAGAGCTTCGATACCGGGCACCCTTCTTTGGCCGCCTGTGCTGCCCGGTTGAAAGCCTCTTGCGACGCGCCCGGAATCTTCGCTGTCAAATTCAAGTGGCTCTTTTTGATCGCAAATCCATCGCCTTCCTTGTCTAGCGTGATAGTGCACGTGGTATCGATGCTGTCCGCTTTCAAGCCTTCGTTTTGAAGCATCAGCGAGAGCGCCATGGAGAAACAGCCGGCATGTGCCGCCGCTAGAAGCTCTTCCGGATTGGTTCCATTCCCCTGCTCAAAACGGGTCTTAAATGAATAAGGCGTGCTTGAAAGTACGCCGCTCGCGGAAGAAATCGTCCCAACGCCCGATCTGAGATCACCCTTCCACTGCGCCTTTGCTGTTCGATCCATCTTTTTCTCCTCTCTAGTGATTCTAGCCGCGTTGATACGCGTGATTCCGGGCCGCTTTGGTGTAATGACTTTGTACGCATGCCAAAGATTCAGGTTAAAACTCCGCTGGTCGAAATGGATGGCGACGAGATGACGCGTGTCATTTGGTCGATGATCAAGAAATTGCTCATTCTGCCATATCTCGCCGTGGACTTGAAGTATTTTGATTTATCGATTGAAAATCGTGATGCGAGCGGCGACCAAGTGACCGTTGACGCGGCGCGCGTAATTAAGCATTACGGCGTCGGCGTCAAGTGCGCAACCATTACGCCGGATGAGGCTCGTGTCAAGGAATTTAGCCTCAAGCAGATGTGGAAATCGCCCAACGGAACCATCCGAAATATCCTCGACGGTACAATTTTCCGGGAACCGATTATCTGCCGCAACGTGCCGCGCTACGTGCCGGGCTGGGTGAAGCCGATCATTGTGGGCCGCCACGCGTTTGGCGATCAGTACCGCGCGACCGACATCCTGGTGAACGAGGCGGGTAAACTGACTCTGAATTTCGCACCCCGAAGCGGCGCGCCTTCTGTTCAGTACGAGGTGTTCGACTTCGAAAGTCCAGGAGTCGCCCTCGGCATGTACAACGTGGACGAGTCGATTACCGGATTCGCCCGCGCTTGCCTTAATTATGGCCTTTCCCGCGAACTCCCCGTTTATGCCTCGACCAAAAACACCATCCTCAAGAAATACGATGGACGCTTTAAAGATATTTTCCAGTCCGTCTACGACAAGGAATTCAAGGAGAGATATGAAGCGGCGAAATTCACCTATGAGCACCGGTTAATCGATGACGTAGTGGCCTTCGCGCTCAAATCGGAGGGTGGTTTTGTCTGGGCGTGCAAGAATTACGACGGCGACGTGCAGTCCGACATGGTGGCCCAAGGCTTTGGCTCGTTGGGTCTCATGACCTCCGTGCTTATCACGCCGGACGGGAAGACCGTGGAGACTGAGGCCGCGCACGGCACGGTGACGCGCCATTTCCGGGAGCATCAAAAAGGCCGACAGACTTCCACCAATCCCATTGCCTCGATCTTCGCCTGGAGTTCGGCGCTGCGGTACCGCGGCCGGTTCGACAATACGAGCGATGTTGTGGGCTTCGCCCAAGACGTCGAGAAGGCAACGGTCGGCGCAGTGGAAGCCGGCTTCATGACCAAGGATTTGGCGCTGCTGGTGGGCGGAGACCAAAAATGGTTGACCACCGAACAATACATTGAAAAGGTGGCGGAACGGTTGAACGCCGCTTTCGAGCGCGATTAGGCACGTTGTCAATGGGCACCCTACCTTCCGATCCTGTGAAGCCTTTGGTCGGCGTAGTCATGGGCAGTAAATCGGATTGGGAGACGATGCAGCGCGCCAGCGAGATGCTGAATACACTTGGCATTCCGCATGAATGTCGCATTGTTTCCGCGCACCGCACGCCAGACTGGATGATGGAGTACGCGAAAAGCGCCGCGGAGAGAGGCCTCGAGATTATTATTGCGGCAGCTGGCGGAGCGGCTCACCTGCCGGGAATGATTGCGGCGAACACGCTGTTGCCGGTGCTGGGCGTACCCATAAAAAGCAGTGTCCTCCAGGGCGTCGATTCCTTGCTCTCCATCGTCCAAATGCCCGCGGGCGTGCCGGTAGGAACGCTTGCCATCGGCAACGCCGGGGCCACCAACTCCGCTTTGCTCGCCGCTAGCATCTTGGGCAATAAACATGCGGAAATCCGCGCCCGTCTGAGGGCTTGGCGTGACAAACAGACCGCATCCGTTCTGGAGGACCGTCTTCCGTGATCCATGTCCGGTCGCGGGGCCCAGTGCTGCCAGGCAGCGCGATCGGCGTGCTGGGAAGCGGTCAGCTCGGGCGGATGTTTGCGATTGCGGCGCGCCGCATGGGATACCGCGTTCATACTTTATCGCCGGATAAAGATACGCCCACCGGTCAAGTGGCCGACCTCGAGGTGAACGCGGCTTACGAAGATCTCGATGCGGTCCGCGAATTTGCCAGCAACGTATCGGTTGTTACTTTCGAGTTCGAAAATGTACCTGCGGCCACAGCCTCGGCCGCCGCCGATTGCGCTCCCGTTCGGCCCGATGGCCGAATCTTGCACACCACGCAGCATCGCCTTCGCGAAAAGGCTTTTCTCTCCAAGGCAGGTCTTCCGCTCACTCCTTTTCGGCGCGTTTCGAGTATTGCGGAATTGGCAAAAGCAGCGGACGAACTCGGGCTGCCCGCCATTCTCAAGACAGCCGATTTCGGATACGACGGCAAAGGGCAATTCCGCGTCACCGCGCCTTCAGAGTTGCAAGCGGCTTGGCGCGCGGTTGGCGAGCGCGAGGCGGTACTCGAAGCTTTTGTTGACTTTGATCGCGAGATCTCGGTGGTCGCGGCCCGTGGCTTCAATGGCGATTTCATCCATTATGGAGCCACGGAGAACTATCATAGGAACGGCATCCTCGATCTTTCGATCGCGCCGGCCCGAGTGCCTGATGCAGTCGCGCGCGAAGCGGTAAGAATCGCTCAGGCGGTTCTTGCGGAACTGGAGGTGGTCGGCGTTCTCTGTGTCGAGTTTTTTGTTTGCACCGACGGCCGGCTGCTAATCAACGAGCTTGCGCCGAGGCCTCATAATTCCGGCCACTTCACATTTGACGCCAATCTGACCAGCCAGTTCGAGCAGCAATTACGGGCGGTTTGTCTCCTACCGCTTGGCGCAGTCACCCAGTTCACGCCCGCTGCCATGGCGAACTTACTCGGTGATTTGTGGGACGCTCATGAGCCGGATTGGGCGACTGCCGTATCTGTCCCGGACGTGAAACTGCATCTCTATGGGAAACTGACACCTCGTCCCGGACGCAAGATGGGACATTTGACCGCGCTCTCCAGCACGCCCGAAAAAGCCCTCGCCGACGCAGAACACGCCCGCAGGCTTTTGTCGTATTCTCAAGCGGGCTGAGCCGTTGACTTGCGGTAGTAGGCGACTCCGTCACGGTCTTCAACAAAGAGGACACGATCGCCAATATGGGCCCGTTCGGCCAGCTCTTTCCCGAGAACGCGAACCGTAAGACGGCCTCCGCTATCAAGGTCCACGATAGCCAGTTGGTAAGGCGCATCCGCGGCATATTGCTGGGGGGGCGAATGAACAACGGTCTCGGTATAGACAACACCGTCACGCGGTCCGGAGTTTGACATTTATGCCGCCTCGAGGATGGTCACTACGCAGGTGGCGCCCGAGCCGCCGAGGTTCTGCGCGAGGCCTATACGATGACGCGCAACCTGGCGATCTCCGGCGTCACCGCGCAGTTGCATGACGACGTCACAAATTTGGCCCACTCCCGTGGCGCCCACGGGATGGCCCTTCGATTTCAAGCCGCCGCTCGTATTTATCGGCAACGGACCGTTAATCGACGAGCATCCCTGAGCGGCAAAAGGACCGCCCTCACCCTTTTTCGCAAATCCCAGATCTTCACTCGCGACAATCTCGGCGATGGTGAAACAGTCGTGCAACTCCGCCAAATCGATCTGTCGCGGCCCGACACCCGCCATTGCGTAAGCCTTTTCACCGGCCGATTTGACCGCTGGGAAGAGAGTGATATCCGGCTTAGTGTCGAGGGCTACGTGATCCGATGTTTGCGCGACCGCCAGAACGCGAGCAAAGCGTGAAGTATACCGCTGCGCCTTGTCCGCCGGAACAATGACCACCGCGGCGGCTCCATCGCTGATGAGTGAACAGTCGTAGACCGTCAACGGCTCTGAGACCGGCTTGCCCGCAAGCGCCTGTTCTAACGTAATCACTTTGCGCATGTGCGCCAGCGGATTCATGGCTCCATTGGCATGGTTCTTCACGGAAACTGCCGCCAACTGCTCTCGCGTAGTGCCGTACTGGTGCATATGGCGACGCGCGATCATCGCGAAAAGCGCGGGGAAAGTAGCGCCCGCGCGTCCTTCTCCCGACATGTCGCCCGCGCCGGCGAGAATTTCCGTCACCCGAGGCGTGCTCTGCGAACTCATCTTCTCGACACCCGCCGCAACCACCAGATCGTATACCCCGGCCGCCACGCTCATCCAGGCGTGGAAAAATGCGGAGCCGCTCGAGGCGCAGGCGTCCTCGAACCGGGTACACGGAATGCCCTCGAAACCCGCCGCCGCTCCTACGTAGGGGGCGAGGTGGTTCTGGCCCACGAAGGACGGACCGGCGAAATTGCCTAGATAGAAGGCTTCCACAGTAGCCTCAGAGACGTTGGCGTCAGCGAGCGCTTGGTTGATCGCTTCTACCGCCAATGAGCGAAGGTCACGCTCTGGAAACGTCCCAAAAGCGGTCTTCCCGATGCCGATTACGGCCACAGGTCTCATATACACTTAAGATAGCGTTGATGGCGCGGCCGCCCTGCACGTTTGAGAATGCCCCTCGTCATTCCTTTATAGGGAATGCGGCAGACAAAGAGCAGTTCTGGAAGGCAAACCGGATGCGCGGGCATGCTGCAATTCGCGGCGTTGACGGAGGACTGTGTGAGTGAGCCCCTGCCTCCCATTTCCGATTCGCAACTCCAGGCCGAGTCCGACGCGCAAACGCGGTTCATCCAACAGAATCTACGGCGCATCTTTCTTCTGATTTACCGCATTGTCGGGAATGTCGACGATGCGCAAGATCTCACGCAAGAGACCTTCATTAAGGCGTTACAGCGGCAGTCGCAGCTGAAAGATCTCGACAAAGCGGCACATTGGCTGTCGCGAATTGCAGCCAACAGCGCCATCGACTTTCTTCGGCGGAATAAGAAATTTGCGTTCACAGATGTAAGTGAGCTTTCAGAATCGCGAAGCTCCGCCGCCGACAGCCCCGAACAGTTATTGCTTCGTGGCGAACGTAAATTGCATTTGGACGGCGGCTTGGCGGTTCTGACGGAGCGTGAACGCATGGCGCTCCTCCTGCGGGATGTGGAAGATATGCCGGCCGATCAAGTCGCGCGGCAGATGAACTGTTCGATGGCCACGGTGCGTTCTCACATTGCGAACGCTCGAATCAAATTCAAACGTTACCTGGAAGCAAGGAAACCGTCATGAGACGGGAAAAAGCAGCGAAGAGTTTGCACCCCGCCGTTCAGAGTCTCGCGCTCTACTCGAGTGGCGACTTGCCGCTAATCGCTCGCTGGCGGATAGGGAGTCATGTCGCGCGATGCGCCGATTGTGAACAACAAGTCTTCCTGTTTCGATCCGCCACCGTGGAGCTAAAACGCGAAGCGAATACCCAAACGCTCACGGGATTTGAAGCGATCGCGGATTGGATGCGCCTGGAGAGGGAGATGCTCGGAAATATCAGCGTTGGGGTAGCGGCGGCCCGATGCATCGATAAGGTAGGGCGCGACCACGTTCTGATTTCGCGCGTAGCACTGGTATTGGGATTAATGGCGTTGTTCGTCGCAGGTTGGCTTACCCATATTCCGAGAGAACAAACTGGGCATCTAGCCGCCTCGATCCGGCGCCTGGCCGGAATGGAGCGCCCGCAGATAACCGGGACCATTCTAAGAACAACTCCAGACGGTATTGCGGTAAGAGCGCAGGGCGCGACTCTGACCATCATGCATCCGCCCTCGGCAGTGGTGTCACTCTCAGGCGCCTCGGCGGTTTCCGCAAGATATGTGGATGAGGAAACCGGCCAGGTGACTATCACGAAAGTCTATGGCCAATAGCCTCCAGCGATTCGGCGCGCTCGCGTTATTGGGGCTCGTGCTCCCGGTGTGTATCTTCGCGGAGGATGCGGACGCGCGATGGCTGGATGTAGAGTTTCCACACGATTCCCCTGTATTGCCGGTTTCGTTCAGCCTGGGCCCATCGACCGCGCGGGTTCGAGGCATGTCGATGGCGCTCGATCTGCACGCATCGTTAGTGCTGCGGAATACCGGAACGAAGCCCATTTCCGGATTGACGCTGCGCGTGGAAGCGCAGGATCTTACGCCTTCCGGAAAGGGTTCGGTGACCATCCCGAGCTTGAATGTTTTGCCGGGCGAAGTATTCCCGGTGCGCATCGATATGGAGCTGTTGCGACCCTTTACCGTAGCTAAATCGGACAGTGCGATTGTGCAAGTCTCTTTAGATTGCGCGCTCTTCAACGATTTCTCTTATTACGGACCGGATAAGCTGAATTCCCGCCGGGCCCTGATAGTGTACGAATTGGAGGCGAGACGCGACCGGAAGTATCTCGCGAACCTGCTGGATACCGGCAGATTGGCGCAATTGCGCGAGGAGCTGAATTTCGGCTTGCCGGACTTCACGCCGGAACAGCTTGGCTTGGAATTGCTCCGCCTCCCGCGAACAGCTTCGATGCGCGAGCAGCCGGTAAACGTAGGCGCCGTCTCTTTTCCGAGCGCGCCGGTCCAGCCGATAGGTGGCGCGGCTCAGGTGTCTGGCAATGAAGTGAGAGCGCCGCAAATTGAAGTAAAGAACACCTCGCAAAAGACGGTTAGAAGTATCGATATGGGTTGGATCGTGCGGGATGAGAGTGGCAAGGATTTCATCGCGGGCTCCGTGCCGGCGCTAATGCGGCTAGGGCCGGTGCAAACCGGCACCATGACGGAATCGGGCACCTTGCGTTTTTCCCGCTCCACCGGCCAACCCATGATGATTGGAGCGCTAATGGCTTTTGTGAACGACGTCGAGTTCATGGACGGAAAACTGTGGATTCCGACCAGGATTGACATTGATGAAGCGACCGCCGATCCAGTCCTGCGGCGAGCGCTCGCAACGTCTCCCGAGCAGCAACGGCTTGCCGATATCTACCGGAGAAAAGGCATCAGCGGCTTGGCCGAAGCGTTAAAGAAAGTGAATTGATGTTGACGGAGTCTCGGCGGCGATGCTGTTAGACTAGAGGCGTTCGGGGCGTGGCTCAGCCTGGCTAGAGCGCCTGGTTCGGGACCAGGAGGTCCGGAGTTCAAATCTCCGCGCCCCGACCAATCTCCTTTTTCAATATGTAACTTGCAAGTTTTTTGGTCTGAAGCGTTTGTATCGGTTTTCGGCCACTATGCCCAAAACCATGACCACCCCGGCTTGCTGAGCGCGCGAACCGTCTCGGCTTGCGGGTGAACGTACCGCCTGGTCATCCCGAAATCGCTGTGGCCGGCGAGGTAAGCCAACGTGTAGGGATCCATATGCGCCGCCCAGTGCGTCAGGCACGTATATTGCGCGATTTTGCCCAAGTGTACAATATCTTGTACACTTGGGATATGAAGACGTTGAACGTCAGCGATTTTCGGGAGCAATGCCTGCAACTGCTGGATGGCATTCCCGCAGATGGCATTCTCATCACCAAGCGCGGACGGCCGGTGGCGAAAGTTACGCCCGTCCCTTCTTCATGTTCCGACCTCATCGGAATTATGAAAGGCCTTGTATCGAATCCGCAGGAGGATCTCTTTTCAACTGGAGTTGCTTGGGATGCTGAATCTGGACACTCATATTCTGATCAAAGCGTTCGACGGAAGTCTCACGCCACACGAACGAAACGTTCTCACCGCAGATACTGAATGGAGTATCTCGGCGATCGTCCTCTGGGAGATCACTAAGCTGCATCAGCTCGGCCGAGTAGGGTACGGACTCGACAACGAAGCTTTCGGTGCAGCGGTGGACCGCGTGCAGGTTTGGCCCATTACGCGGCAGGTTTGCATGAATCTTCGGGCGCTGGACTTCAAGTCCGATCACGCTGACGAAATCATTGCGGCCACGAGTCTGACGCATGATATTCCGCTCCTAACGCGCGATTTCCGTATCCGGAAGTCAAAGGTTGTGAAACTGGCGTAAAGCGAACGAACAAATCAACCGACAGCTATTTCCAAATAGCGCCTCGTACTCTTTTGATTTCGCAGCGCACAGGGCGTTTGTTGCCCGTTGTGCACTGTCCTGATCGAGCCGCCAATTGGAAGTTCGCTTAGCCACGTGTCCAAGTCTTCGGGACGATAGCGCACCAGAGTGCCAACTTTCACGAATGCGGTTCCCTGCCTCTCCAGCCGCCGCCGGCACACCGATGCAAGGCAGACGTTCAGTCGTTTCGCCACTTCCGTTTCTGTCATCAGGTTTGACATTCCGCACCTTCTCCGATCCGATCGAGCGCAAATCTACATTCAACGAAGGTAAAATCGCCGAAAATCCGACAGGAAAAATGGCGGTAAATTAAACTCATGGCGGCAGACGCCGAAATCGGCACTCTGATCGGCCGCGACGCTACCATTCGTAGTGGCCGGCCGAAAGTCGCCGGTACCGGTCTGAGCGTCAGCTGAATTGCCTTGCCGGCACAAAACGGGCCTGACTCCCGAGGAGATCGCCCGGAATACCCCCATTTGACTCTTGCTCAAGTACACGGTGCGCTGGCGTATTATCACGCCAATCGCGAGGAGATTAGACTGACATGGCCCAAGAAGAAACTGCGGCCCTCGATTCGGCAAAGCACTCACCTTGAGGATGAGCCGCATCCGGCTATTGATTCGGTTTTGTCTACGCAGCTTCAATCTTCCGATGCAAAGCAAGAAGCTGGTCGGGTTTGAGATCGGCCATTGCGTAAGTTTGCCCCATCTCATCGGAAAATTCGACCAGCAGAGCCGCTTCACCATCTCGCTGCAGAAACTCCACGACGGTCCCTATCTGCCCCTTTGTTAGGCCTCGGTTTGGAACATTCTCGGTCAATGCAACTGGCGATAGCAGCGCAATCCGGTTCATAAAGTCACTCTGTTCTCTTAACGTAGCAGGTTCTTAGCCGCGGAAAGTCTTCGGAGAACTGTACGATCCAGCCGCTTCGAACGACCGCTGAGGCAAGAGAAGTATTGACGATGACGTCCAGAGCATACAGCGTTCCGAAGCGGTTTTCTCCCACGATGCTTGCCTCTTCTTCCCTGGCGGCGCGCAGCAAAACGTTCCGCAACCATTCCGCATCCGTTTGACGAATTCCCAAAGCGGGGCGAACACCCGGGCTTTATGCTTGCCTTCTTCGTGATCCGGATTCAGACAATAATCTTGCAGCTTCGCAATGTCGACAATCGCCCGATCTGGGTTAGGAAGCCTATGTCTATTCGCCGTACGTACCAGACCATTCTATCCCGCGTTCCGACAAAGCAAGACCGGGTTAGATTGTTGTCTTCCGACTCAGACAGGAGAGCGGCACAGTCGTTCCCAATTCTTTACCGTGATGAGCGCACGCGGATAACGATTCAATCGCAGTCTCGAGTCGAAGTCCGGCTCAGAAATCGCAGGAACTGCTCCTTCGTTTCTGAGGCACAAATGATAACGGTGCTGCGCACCGCCTTAATTCTCACGAGAGGCCACCACTCTCAGGATCTACCGAGATCCCATGCGTATTTATTGGCTTTTTGCACTTCAGGAGGTCCCCGGAAATCTCTGGGTTTTTAAGTTAAAACAGCTCGTTCAGACTGCCGTCGACGTGCGCAGATCGTGCTCTGCGAACGCAAAACTCAGAGAGAAAACTTGCTCGCGAGAGAGCCTAACATCTCATCCGAAGTCGGTCTGTTTTTAGGCTGCGCTAGGTGCTGCAATACTCGCCAAGCCCCTTTCCCTCAAGCAACATTTTGCAGAACGGTCCTCGCCGTCAAGGCTCCGCTCCGCCGCGTAAACCCGCTCGGCCTTGACCGCTACGGGCCGTTCTGCAGATCGAGACTGACAAGAGGGAAAGGGGCAGGAAAAGCGGCATAACTTCTCGGTCGGGTTGCACACATGCGTATCCGAGTCGCCACAGGTGGAAATGGGCGCGGTTGTAGAGCAACGCCAGACTTTTCTCGGGACATGCCGAAAGGACATCTGCTTGTGAGGTACAGCAGCGGTTTATGCAGCACTCGCGACCACCGACCGACGCGCTGGATTATAGCGCGTGCTGCCGGCAGGTGCACGCACTGGGCGGTGACTTCTACGATTTTGTGCCGCTCGCAAATGACCGTCTGGCAATCGCTGTCGGAGATACCTCTGGCAAAGGTTTGGCCGCGGCGCTGATGATCTCAAACGTCCAGTCGTCCCTTCGAACCGCCTCTCTATTCGCGGGCAATAATGCGCCCGCGGCACTCGATGCAGTGAATCGTCAGGTGTTCGGATCGTCGCTGGCGGATCGGTACGCCACCTTATTCTATGGCGTCTTCGACGGTGGAAAGCGCACGCTCCGGTATGTGAATGCGGGCCACCAACGCCCAATGGTCATTCGACGAGACAAGTCGATTCTTTGGCTTGAAACTGGGGCGCCCCAGTCGGAATGTTTCCGGATTGGAACTATGAAGAAGGCGCTATTGAACTTCAACCGGGCGATATGGTCCTCGCCTGCACCGATGGGGTGACCGAAGCGATGAATCCGGACGGCGGGGAATGGGGAATAGAGCGGCTCCGAAAGGCAGCCGCCGAATGCGACGCAGAATGCGCAGACGACATAGTCCAGGCGATCCTTGCAGCTATGGACGAATTCACGCATGGATTCCAGAGGGACGATGCGACTGTCGTAGCTTTGCAGGTGCATTGAGCCTTTAACAAGACGTAGGACCTAAGTGCCGCCGTTCTTCCCGTTTTGATATACTCGCAGCCGCTGAGTCGCGGCCTTCAGGGGGCACATCTTGAAACGAACGTTCGCTTTCCGCTTCCTTTTATTGCAGTGTGCATTTCTAGTGGGGAGCACACTTCCCGCCGGTGCTCAAGTACCGTCCGGCGATGTTCGGATCCATTATCATCGCCCGGATGGCAACTACTCCGGATGGGCTCTCTACACCTGGAACGCCTCTACGGAAAACAACTCTTGGTGCCAAAGCGAGGTCGCAACCACAGGCACCGACAGTTTCGGCGCCTACTTCGATGTCTCCGTGAACCCGACACAAGGTACGCCCGCGGGTCAACTCGGATTCATCATTAACAACTGCGCGAACAACCAGCTGAAAGATCCGGGTCCCAATCAGTATCTGCAGGTCACGCAGTACAACCAGGGCTGGGTGATCTCGGGCAACCCAACCGTGTTCACAACGCAGCCCGTCATTGGTACCGCTTCAATTCCATCCGGCGACGTCCGAATCCACTACTACCGTCCCGATGACAACTACACCGGATGGGCTCTCTACACCTGGAACGCCTCTACGGAAAACAACTCGTGGTGCCAAAGCGAGGTCGCGATCACCGGCGTCGATAGTTACGGCGTCTATTTCGACGTCTCCGTGAATCCGACGGAGGGCTCGCCGGCAGGCCAACTCGGATTCATCATTAACAACTGCGCCGACGGTGGGACCAAAGACCCGGGCCCCAACCAGTATCTGCAGGTCACGCAGTACAAACAGGGCTGGGTGATCTCGGGCGACATAACCGTATACACAACCCAGCCCAACACAGGCGGAATTCCCCCCGGCGACGTCCGAATCCACTACTACCGTCCTGACGGCAATTACTCCGGATGGGCTCTCTACACCTGGAACGCCTCTACGGAAAACAACTCGTGGTGCCAAAGCGAGGTCGCGACCGGCGGCACCGACAGCTACGGCATCTACTTCGATGTCTCCGTCAACCCCACGCAAGGCACGCCTCCAGGCCAACTCGGATTCATCATTAACAACTGCAACGACGGCGGAATCAAAGACCCGGGTCCAAACCAGTATCTGCAGGTCACGCAATACACCCAGGCTTGGGTGATCTCAGGCGATGCAACTGTGTTCACAACGCAGCCCACACCAGGGCAGATTGCCGGCGCAGGCCTTTACCAGCACCAGGCATTCTGGGTCGATCGGACCACCATCGCAATTCCCGTCAGTGGCTGGCAATCTGGGTCAACCTACTCGCTCGTTTACTCGCTCAGCGCAAGCTTAACTGTCACAACTGCCGGCGCTCTGTCCGGCGGCATAGCGATTTCACTGACACACATAGCCGGTGGATTCACTTCGGCCGAGGCCGTCCAGTACCCGCAGCTCGCCGGCTATGCAGTGTTTCATCTCTCAAGCACCGCTCCACTCAACACACTCAAGCAGGCGCTAACGGGACAAATTGTCGTCATGGGAAAAAACTCCAGCGGTATCTTGACGTACTTAAGTGGCGTGCAAGACGCGGGCGTTCTAGACGATCTCTTCTATTAGACGCCAACGGTGGAAGTTACGGGATCTATAATCACGTCGTCGTTGTGTTTAACGCCACGCTCAATACGATTAACTTCCAAAATGATGAGCTAAAGGGCTTGGGACTGCAACTTCATCCCTTGGAGGCGCTGTCCCCCGATGAGCAGACACGGGCTTCCTCCGTGAACAACGCGACGGGTACCACCACCGTCAATGGACTAACAACGGCTGTATTTGTTGCGCAGTAACGACACTTCTCTTGGAGACAATCATGCACAATAAGATTTCCACGCTATTACCGCTTGCGATCCTGTTGTCTGTTTCCGTCCTGCCGGGTGCCACTCTGGTCGGCACTTCCGTGAATGGATCACTGACATTTGCTGGAGATCCATCCAACTACTTCGATCCTGGCTATGGCTTCGTACCGGCGACAGGTTACCTCAATATTTCCGGAACAACGGTAGAGGTGTCAGATAGCGCTGTCGAATTTGGCTTTGATGACGGTTCGAGCCTGATCTCCGCCAACTTCTCCGACAATCGTCTAATTGTCAACGACCTGATTGAAATGTCGGGGCCGACCAACAGCTTCCAGATGATCTTCACGGACGCCGCCTTTGCTGGGCAATACCTGACTTTGGCTTCCGACAGCTTTCCTATTCACGACCACTCCGTAGTTGGCGATGTGATCACACTGGACTACGCTGGCGGCAATCCAACCATGGGACAAACGCTGAGTGCTAGTTTTATTGTCGCTCCCGTCCCTGAACCCTCTACTTTCGGCTTGCTTTCTATTTCGGTGCTGGCCGCTCTAATGTTTTTCGCTCAGAGCTTCCGGTCTAAGTCGTTAGAAAGCTAAATTTAGTTACAAATTCCGATCGGTGCAATCGCAGTTTGCTGTAGGCGGATTTGAGAGCTTTTCCATGCTGAAAAAAGCGATAAAGCGCGGCCTCGTCTGCTCGCAAGCCTATTCGACGAATTGACGATGTTACGCGGCTCAGACGGCTGGCGGAAGAGAGGTGCAAGCGAGGGATTCAAACATACCTGAGAGGGTGACGCCCTGCACTTCCCAGTCTTTACATCCAGCGTAGCGCGCGGCGGCGGAGTCAAGTACAATTCGATCACGTCGGCAGCCTTGGTCTCGACGTCCGGATCGTCACTAACCATATAGCGTTCCAACCGGTGTGATCGCAACATCGGCTCGCGCCAGAATCCGTTGAATGGTGTCTTTGCCGGCGCGAAAACGGGCCGCCGGTCTTCGACACGACCCGTGCGGTTTGCTGATCACGTTGACGGGAATTCTTGAAATCGCCGGAACGATCGCGCTGCAGATTCCGAGGCTCGACACTTTCGCCGCGACAGGCCTCTTCCTGATGCTGACCGCTATCTTTCCCGCGAACGTCTTTGCCGCCAGGTACCGGTTACAAATTGGCGGACGGCCTGTGCCAGCACTGCTCCCGCGAACGCTGATTCAAATCGCGTTCCTGGCTGCTCTCTGGGCACGCCGTAGTATGAAAGGTTCGTGGATCCAACCGTTCTCAAGAGCCTGCTGAACGATGTAATCGAGTTCACCGGCGAGCATATCGAGATTGTGGCGATTTCGTCGGGTTTAGCGATTGCGATCGGCGTGGGCCTCGGAATCGCCGGTACGCGGCACGCGGCGTTGCGCCAGGTTTCGGTCACCGTGGCGAGCGTGCTCCAAACCATTCCAAGCCTCGCTCTGTTCGGCTTTCTCCTCCCCGTGCCTCTAATAGGCGGAATTGGCAAGCATACTGCGATCATTAGTTTGGTTCTGTATTCGCTGCTGCCGATTTTGCGAAACACCATCGTCGGAATCACTACCGTGGATGCCCCGGTGCGGGAGGCTGCAGTCGCTATGGGAATGACCGATGGCCAATTGCTGCGGCTGGTGGAATTGCCGCTTGCGGCTCCGGCCATCATCGCTGGAATCCGGATCGCGGTGGTGACCAACATCGGGACCGCCGTAATCGCGGCGGTGATTGGCGGGGGCGGACTCGGCGTACTGATCTTCCGGGGAGTGGCGTCGGTAGATACGCTGCAGATTCTTGCGGGAGCGATACCGGCGGCCGCTCTGGCGCTGATTGCGGATGGCCTAATGGGAATGGTGGAGCGGAGAATCGCAAGAAGATGAAGCGCGGTCTGGTTATTCTGGTCTGCGCCGCCTGTCTGTGGTCTTGCTCTCATAGGGCGGCCATCGTGGTGGGATCGAAGAATTTCACCGAGCAGCTTGTGCTTGGGGAGATTGCTGCGCAGCAGTTGGAGCGCAAGCTGCACATCCGTGTCGAGCGCAAGCTGGATCTCGGAGGGACGCTCCTCGCTCACGAGGCGATCGTCGATGGCGGAATCGATCTTTATCCGGAATATACGGGAACGGCCAGCAGCGTGGTTTTGAAAGAGCAAATTCCGGAAGATCCGGTACGCGCCTATATTGCCGTCAAGGATGCCTATCTGCAGCGCTTTCACCTGGTCTGGCTCCCGCCGTTGGGCTTTAACGACACATTCGCGATGGTGGTGCGCGCGGAGGATGGCAAGCGCCTTCACGCGCCAGAATTATCCGCCGCGGATTCGCGATCCTGGCGGTTGGGCGTCGGTTACGAGTTTTTGACGCGCCCCGACGGCCTGCGCAAGCTGAACGAAGCCTATAAGCTACGTTGGGACGGGACTCCGAAGAGCATGGATCTGGGACTTCTTTATCAAGCGCTTCAGCAGAAGCAGGTCGATATGGCGGCGGGTAATTCCACCGATGGGCAATTGGCGGACCCGCGCTTTATGGTCCTAAAGGACGATAAGCAAGCTTTTCCGCCTTACACCGCCTGCTATGTGGTTCGCGAGGATGTGATCCAGCGGCAACCCGAAGTGAAATGGGCGTTAACCATGCTCCAAAACCGCTTCAGCGAGCAGACTATGCGCGAGCTGAACCGGCGTGTTGAGAAGGAGCACGAGCCAGTTGTGAAAGTCGCGAAAGATTTTCTCGCGAATCAGCCATGAGAACGATTGGATGAGGCCGCGTTCCTCAGCGAGCCGAAGACTCAAGAAATGATCAACAAACTGGTTTGGGAGAACTTGAAAGATCACTGGGTGCGCACACTGCTCAGCGCCATTGTGGTGGGCGTCCAAGTGATGTCGATTCTCACTTTGATCGGCCTCAGCCGGGGATTGCTGCAGGATGCGGCCGACCGCGCGAAAGGCAGCGGCGCGAATATCTTTCTGAAGCCGGATACGCAGGCGACGTTTTCATTTTCCCTCGGGCAAATCAATGAGAAATTTATTCCTTTGATTGAGAAGCAACCCCACGTGCGACAGGCGCTCGGAGTGTTGATTACGCCGGTTGAGCTGATCACAACCATGAACGGCGTTGACATTCCGCAATTTGAAAAGATGAGCGGCGGCTTCCGGTTTCTGCACGGAGGTCCTCCGCAGGCAGCGGACGATTTGATTGTCGACCAATATTATGCGCGGCAGAACAAGCTGCACGTCGGGCAAACTTGGAAGCTGCTAAATCACGACTGGCATATCTGCGGGATTGTGCAAGGGGGAAATTTGGGGCACCTCATCGTGCAACTGAAAACTCTTCAAGAGCTTACGGCAAACACAAATCCCGCGCGCGTCTCACAAATTCTAGTGAAGCTGGATAATCCCGCGCTTACAAATCAGGCAGTAAGCCAGTTGAACGGTCTTTTGAAGGGCGATTTGAAAGCGATTTCCGTCGAAGATCTGGAATCTCAGTTCAGCATCAACAATCTTCCGCAGCTCAGGGCGTTCATCGGCGTGATTACCGGCATTGCCGTTGTGGTCGGGTTCTTGGTCGTATTTCTCTCCATGTATACGGCGGTGGTGGAACGAACTCGGGAGATTGGGATTCTGAAAGCGCTGGGAGCGAAACCGCTGAAGATCCTCGATATTCTGGTGCGGGAGGCGGTGCTGCTCGCGGTGTTCGGCTGCGTGATAGGAATACTGCTCTCGTTTGGAGCCAAGGCCGTGATTATGACCCTGATGCCCGCGTCTCTCACGATTGTGAATACACCGGATTGGTGGCCGATCGCCGGCGCCATTGCTCTGGCGGGCGCATTGTTGGGCGCGATTTATCCAGGATTGAAAGCGGCGCGCCAAGACACCATTGAGGCGCTGGTCTATGAGTAATGCAACGCCAATGCCCGGGGACGCACGCCAGGCGCAAATTATTCGCGTGCGCGGGTTGCGCAAAACCTATCACTCGGGCGAGGTCGACGTGCAGGCGCTGCGCGGCATGGACCTGGATGTGAACCGTGGAGAGTTTCTCGCGATTATCGGGCCGTCGGGCTCCGGCAAATCGACGCTGTTTCACATTCTCGGCGGCCTTGCGCCTCCGACGGCGGGCGAAGTTTTGATCGACGGCGTCGATCTCCGGAAACTCACTGAATCGCAGCGCACGGAAATGCGGCAGAAGAAGGTTGGCTTCGTCTTTCAGAAATACAATTTGCTGCCGACGCTAACGGCGAGAGACAACATCGCAATCGCCCAAGCACTCGGAGGCGTGACCTCGCAGCCGCCTGGATTCGATGAAATTCTTCAACTTTTGGGAATCAAACAGCGGCTCGACCACAAGCCCCGAGCGTTATCCGGCGGCGAGCAGCAACGCGTTGCCATCGCCCGGGCGCTGGTCAACCAGCCCGCCATTCTACTTGCCGATGAACCTACCGGTAATCTCGATACAGCCAATTCAATCGCCGTGCTGGATATTTTGCGCGATCTGAATAAGCGGACGGGCCAGACTATTCTAATGATTACCCACAATCCCGAAGCGGCGGCCTATGCCGATCGAATCGTGACGATGCGGGACGGGCAGATTGTAGCAGCGTAGGCCGGGCGGCCGGATTCGCTCGAATGAGGACCAACCCTAGGGCTTCCTATTACTTCTAGTACCCGTGGGATAGAGAGGAACAGTCGTTTTTGGATCGGAGAGCAATTCAAATTACAGATCCGTATTCTATTTCGTGATAATCTAGGCTTCGCCGAACATTAAACCTGATCTTTGTGAGGGGAAATTCGGATCTTCATCGCTTATAGGGAAGAAGGAGTACTATGAACAAACCATCGACTGCGGAGCGTCATTTTTTGCGACTCGTTTTGGCCGCTGCTAGCGGCCTGCTATTGGCATCTTCCAGCTTGCTGGCCGCCGATTACAGCTACCAGAGGCTGGACAACAATAACGATCCGACTTTCAACCAGTTGCTCAGCATCAACAGCACTGGACAGATAGCCGGCTACTTCGGGAATGGGGCCACAGCGCCCAATAAAGGATACACATTGGTTCCCCCATACGGGCAAGCCAACTATACCAACGAGAATTTTCCCGGCTCTGTCCAGACTCAGGTCACCGGCATCAACAATAGCGGCTTGACGGTTGGTTTCTGGGCGAACGCTCTTGCGGGTCCAAACAACTTCGGATTTGTCGATAACGGCGGGTTCATCGCGAGCGTAATCGATCCGTTTACGCCGACCACAGGCACGAAGACCAACCAGCTACTCGGGGTGAACAACAGCAATCAGGCGGCGGGATTCTACGTCGATAGTGGCGGCATCTCTCACGGATACATCTACAACTTCACACCGAAAACGTTTACCGCGGTTGCCGGCCCGGCGGTAGCGGGCCAGCCGAATGTGACGGCCACCGGTATCAACGACCACGGCTGGATTTCCGGATTCACAGAAGACACCGGATTGACAGCGGCCACTGGATTCCTGGACGTCGGCGGCGTCAATAAAACCTATGAATTCACGCAGGGCGCGTTTAAATCCACCTTTACCCAGTTCTTCGGATTGAACAATTACGGCTTAGCCGTGGGAGATTACGTCAATTCCACGGGGGGAACGGAAGGATTCGTATTCAACTACTTCGCAAACACCTGGACGTCGATCGACGCCAGCTTCCAAGCAAATTTGAACGCCACTGCCGGAACCACAATCATCAACGGCATAAACGACCAGGGCGATCTGGTTGGCTTCTATACCGGTAACGACGACAATGTACATGGATTGCTGGTTTCCACTCCGGAGCCTGCCTCTCTGGGCTTTATGATGCTGGCCGGCCTGGGAGCGGGACTTGGTTTCTTCCGCCGCCGTAAGGCAGCCTAAGGGCTTCTTAAAAACCGAATAATACGCGGCCGCTACGCTCTACGAGACGTGGCGGCTTTCGTTTTTTTGAGACCATGAGGCATGGCTCACAAATTTTCAGTTTCGTTCCTCGAGGACTCACTCTCGCTATTTCGCCATTACAAGAAGTTGGGAGAAGGCGCTATGGCGCAGGTGAACGACGAGCAGCTCTTCGCGGTAGAAGACGAGGAGATGAACTCGATCGCAATTCTGGTCAAGCATCTGGCCGGGAATATGCGATCGCGCTGGACTGGCTTTCTCACGAGCGATGGGGAGAAACCGGATCGGAACCGCGACACTGAGTTTATCGACCCTCCCGAAACCCGCGAGGCTTTGATGAAGATTTGGGAGGAAGGTTGGAACAGCGTCTTCTCGGCGCTCGAGCCGTTATCGGACGAAGACCTGTCCCGCGAAGTTACGATTCGGGGCGAGCCGCATTCCGTGATGCAGGCCATCAACCGCCAGATGACCCATTACGCCAGCCATGTCGGGCAGATCATTCTATTGGCCAAGCACTTCCGGCACAGTCAATGGAAATCGCTCAGCGTCCCTCGGAATAAATCGGCTGAGTTCAACCGGAAAGTGGCTGCCGGAGAGGCGAGCCAGCGCTAGCGACTGTTGCATTAGGCCGGGCGTACTACTGGGACAACCCAGATTTGGTCAGCCAGCTTTTGGCTCAGGCGGACAGCTCGCGAGTTTCTGCCGATTTGGACGAGCATCGATGAATTACGGGTGCCTGCCTGAACTACAATTGCCGTTCCCGGCTGGAGTCCAAGGCGTTGCATGTCGCGAAGTCCGGACGGATCGCGATCGGATACGCTGCTAATCAGGGCGGGAACACCACAGGCCCATTGCACCAGACGCACTTCCTCCCGGGCGGTTATGACGCCATTCCTTTCCGGGATGGGACGTCCGTGAGGATCGGTTTCGGGATCTCCCAGTTTTGCCGCTATGCGATCTTCCAGCTTTTCTGAGATGAAGTGTTCGAGGCGCTCGGCTTCCTCGTGGACCTCATCCCAGCCATAATTGAGAAAATCGTGAAGGAAACGTTCGAGCAGCCGATGGTGACGAATGATTTCCAAGGCGCGTTTTTGACCGGCCGCGGTCAACCGCGCGCCATGATGCTTTTCGTACTTGACGAATGCCGGCTGGGCGCCTGCTAGCTTCTGCAGCATTCCGGTTATCGACGCGGCGCGGACGCCGAGGCGCTCTGCTAGCGCGTTGCTGGTAACCTTGCCATTTCCAATGCCGCCCAGCTCAAGAATTGCTTTCAGGTAATCGTCGACTGATTCAGTATTGCCGGATGAGCGCGTTTTCGGCATTCCGAACAGACTAGTGTAGCGAGCAGGCGGTGATGGTTGGGAATGCCGGCTGTTGGGGATCAATGGATCTACGGATGCGTTTCACCTCGCACAACTTAGGATCTCTCTAAAATAGACTCAAGATTCCCTGTAAAACGATCCCGAGAAGGTGAAGCGATTCTCTGGCGAGACAATAGGGACGGCGGGGCTACCATTTCACAGTTTGTTCAGATCGGATCACGGCCAACAGCGACGTGTGCAAGCACACGCAAGCCATTTAGTCGTCCGGTCGCTGTCTTATGGCTTCAGGGAATCACGCTGATATGGATGCTGGTGGAGTGTGGTGTAGCAGCGTTCGCGGCAGCAGCGGCCCATAGCCCAGCCATGTTGGCGTTTGGCTCTGACAGCTTGGTCGAATTGATTTCGGCAACAGTGGTCCTGTTGCAATTCCTGCCGCACTTCACGATTTCAAAAGAACGTGCAAGCCGTGCCGCCAGTGTGTTGCTATTTGGCCTTGCGACTGTTGTTGCTGTGATCGCCATCCTCGCTCTCGCACTGCACTTACGCCCTGAGACAAGCGCCCTCGGCATTGGCGTCACCGTAGCGGCTTTGGTGGCCATGCCGGTCCTAGCTTGGCTGAAACGGCGCGAAGCACGTCGAAGCGACAATCCTGCCCTAGCTGCGGATGCCGTGCAATCGGCTACTTGCGCGTATCTGGCCGTTATTACATTGGTGGGCCTGGCGCTCAACGCGATTTCCCATATTGCTTGGTTCGATTCCGCCGCCGCTATCGCGGCTTTGCCACTGCTGCTTAGGGAAGCGCATGGGGCTTGGCGCGGTGACAGTTGCAATTGCTGCTGAACCGGCCTAACCCCGTTTTTCGTTCCATTGGTCCCACACCCAAACACCGGATGTGGCGATGCTAACCGCGCATGGCGGATAGTGTATCGTAAATTTAGGCATGCCTAAACCTTACGCTCTAATACTGATTGCCACGCTTGCCGTCTTCGGGATGCTTCCGAGCCTGGCGCGCTCGCAAGGGGAAACCACGAGCGCTATATCGGGACGCGTAAGCGATCGGACCGGCAGCCCTGTCACAAAAGCGAGCGTCAGTCTTGCCGGAACTGAGAACGGCGTAAAGCGCACCTCCGAAACAGATAGCGGCGGTAGCGGCGGGTATTTCAGCTTTCCTCAGCTCAAGCCGGGCCTCTATACGGTTCAGGTATCCGCGCTGGGCTTCGACGAACAGCGCAGTCGCCCTGTATCGGCTGCTCTGGGCCGTACGCAAGCTGTCGACTTCGTACTCGATATCCGGGCTATGAAGCAGAACGTGACCGTGACCGGAGAAGCGCCGTTGCTGAATACCGAAAATCCGAATACTTCCAGCACACTCTCCGCGCACGCCCTCGAAAATCTTCCAAACCCTGGAGGCGATTTGACCTATCCTCTCCAATTCGCAGCCGGTGCTCTTATCAATACAGCGGGTAGCGGGAACGACTTCGTAGGCAGCTCCAACGGATACGGGAATGTGGAATTCAATGGGCTTCCGGCGCTTGCGAACGGGTACATCGTAGATGGCCTCGAAACTAACGATCCACTGACAAACCTGAACAGTGGACTTTCTACGAATCTCGTATTGGGTCTGAACTCAATCGCGGAAGTCACCGTAAACACGTTGTCCTATGCCGTCGATGAAGGCCGCTATGGCGCTTCCCAGGTAAATTACGTTACTAAGTCCGGAACCAATCAGCTTCACGGTAACCTATACGAACTCTGGAACGGTTCTCGATTCAACGCGGCTGACTTTTTCACCAACGCGACGGCCGGGAATCGGAAGCCACGGTCAACGGTCAACCATTTCGGAGGCAGCATTGGAGGTCCCATCCTTCGGGACAAGCTCTTTTACTTCTTCGATTCCGAGTGGGTCCGAATCGCTCTTCCCATCGTCACCCCCACCACAGTGCCGACACCCGCGTTTGAAAGCTACGTACTGCAGCAGCTTCTGGCCGGAGGCCGGGATGTCCTCACTGGGGCCGTATATCCCGCGGAACCGCAACTGGTACCGTTTTACCGTCGTATGTTCGCGCTTTACGGCAATACTGCCGGAACTCCACTGGCGGTACTCGGTTGCCCTTTCAATAGCAATGGGAGCGCTGCGACAGGCGCCACTCCGAACGGCGACGGATGTGCGAACCGGCAGAGCATTTCTCATTCGAGCAGCGATCACGAGCAGGTTCAAACGGCAAGGGTGGACTACAACATCGACGAAAAGAACATCACCTGGTACCGGTTTCAATACGACGGCGGACTACAGGCAGCTTACACCGATCCCGTCAATCCGCTTTTCGATGCCATTTCCCCTCAACCGCTCTACTCTTTCGCGGCTGGATTCACCCACTTGGTTTCGCCCAATTTGGTCAACTACTTCAATCCTGCATTTTCGTGGTACGAAAGCCTCTTCGGTCCGGCGGATATCGAAAAAACTCTAGCGGCATTCCCCATCGTTCTTCAGGGAAACGGGGCGAGCGCGCCTTTCACGAAATTGGGCGGTCTCGATAATACGTGGATCCAGGGCCGGCGGGCAACGAGGTTCTTCATTAACGATAATCTGGCTTGGAGCGTTGGAGCGCACGAATTACGGTTCGGCACCAACACGCGCATCTTTCGCTTGAACGATTATGACTTTGGCGAGGGCAGCGTCCCAACCGTTACCTACACAGACCTTCCGCAATTCATCTATGGCGTCGCATCCACCGCCACCGAGACCTATCCGATGGCCGATTCGCAGCCTTTCCGTTTTCTCAACGTGGACCTTTATGCGCAAGACACGTGGAAGATAACGCACACGCTGACCTGGACGTTCGGCATGCGGTCCACAACTAATTCGAATCCGCTCAACCCACATGATGCGATCGCACGCCTGCCAGGCGCTTTCGATGCAATCTCACACGACGTCAATCAACCACTAAGCTCGATCGTCCAAACACATCTCGGCAATATCTTTCAATCCACGCCGCTTGCGATTCTGCAACCGCGCACCGCCATCGCCTGGCAATTCATGCCACATACGGTGATTCGCGCGGGGTTTGGACTCTTCAGCGATCTTCTGCCGGGAAGCGTCGCGGATACCGTCGGCAGCAACCCGCCGTATGTGAACACTTTTCAAGGAGGGCTCTTAGGAACGGTGGGCGGGCTCGCGATCGCGCCTGGAGTTCCGAACAGCGCGGTCGATGCGACGGCGGCGGCGAATCGGACATTCCAGTCCGGATTCCAGCAAGGTGTGCTTTCCTGTGCGTCGCCCCTCGCGAATTCCGCCGATTGTTTGCAACCCATTTCGATAACCGCCGTTCCTGCGGGCAAGCTGCATGCGCCCTACTTTATGCAATGGAGTTTTGCCCTCGAACATCAACTCGGCACAACTACGAGCCTAAGAGCGCAATATGTCGGCACGCGCGCGGTGAACCAGCCGTACACGACCCAGGTGAACGGATTTCAGACAGTTTGCGCCGGCTGCTTTTCTCCTTTCCCGTATGGCCAGCCTCTCGATCCTCGTTTCGGCGCCGTGACTCAACTCAGCACGGGCGCCAACAGTCATTACAACGGATTGCAGCTCACGGCCGAAAAGCGCCTCAGCCATGGCTTGCAGGCTCAAGTGAACTACACCTGGAGCCACTGTATCGATACTGTCTCAAACGGCGGCTTCCTGCAATTCTCCGCGGGCGGTATCCTGTCTCCTCTTCCTAGCGATCTCGGGCGGGACCGCGGGCCGTGCGACTATGACATTCGCGACGATCTGACCGGCAACTACGTGTATCAACTACCTGTAAAGATTCGAAATCGAATTCTCGGATATACGCTAAACGGTTGGCAAGTCTCAGGCACGGCATTCTGGCATAGCGGCGTTCCGTTTTCGGTGCTTAGTGCTTCTTACGACGCCGATGGAAATGGAATCGTCAACGGCAGCGGTCCCCAATTCGCCAGCGTAGTTTTGGGCGTTCCCTTGTATGAACACGACCCCATTTCGGGCGTTACACAACCAGGCTCCATCCAATGGCTGAACCCGGACGCCTTTGTATCCGCCGTCGATCCGAGTACCGGAGCTTGCATCGGCGGAGATAACGCGCGTTCCTGCCAATTTGGAAATCTGGGGCGGAACGCACTCCGAGGTCCGGATTTTCTATCGAGCGACTTCTACTTAACGAAATGGTTTCCGTTGAGCGAACGACTGAAGCTTCGGATTGACGCCCAGTTCTTCAACGTGTTCAACCACCCGAACTTCGCTCTCCCGACGAATGTGATTGCCGGTATTCCTGGAAACCCTTCCACCCAGACTGGTTTCGGAGCGCTCACCTACACGACCTCCCCTCCCACCGGTCTGCTTGGCGTCGGACTCGGCGGCGACAGTTCGCCCCGGATGATCGCTTTCCAGGCACGGCTTGAATTTTGAGAATTACGACGGATCTTTAGCGTGGCCTAAAAGTGGAAGCCCACGGTTGCCGTCACAGTGCGCGGCGTAACGTAGTGAGTTCCGCTGAAAGTGGAGAGGAAATTGTAAAGCACGTATGCATTCGCTAGATTAATGACTTCCAACCGGGCACTCCACTTGCGCTTATCGCCATGGAACAGGTTGTCGTCTCCCAAAGCGATATCGAAGAGATTGCGGGGTGCAATGCGGGGTGGGTTGTGGTCGTCGTTCTCGGCGCCAGCCGCTGGAATCGTTAATAGCGTTGAGCCGTACTGCGAAGCAGGGCAGAAGCCGGTTGGACTGATTGGAGTGGTTGGGGTCGCATGCACACTTCCGCAAAAGAGCCCTGCCTCGAACTGTTGATCCGGCGTAATGCCGGATACATCCACTACTGAGTCGCTTCCACCCGGCCCGTTTACGCAATTGCCTCCCGCACAGGGCACGGGGCCGGCGACGAGACCGCTGTCGTATCGCCAGTTGAATCCGAGCCACGGTCCATTCTTCCAAGGCTGGTATTGCAGGTGAGTGGTCTGATTAAAATTCTCATCGTGGTCTATGCGGAAGACTTCGTTCCCGCCCTTACCACTTGGCGTGACTCCAATACCGCTGACCTGCGGCTCGAAAAAGCGTGCCGCCACGCTGGAAAAAACGACAAAGGCGCTGAGCCCATGGAAGTTGGGCATGCTTCCACGGACTGCGTAGCCGGGAATTTTGGAGCTCGCCCATTCGATCGGATAGGTGATGGGCGTATTGCCGAAAACACTGAAATCATAGGCCAAGTGGGTGTACTTCCAAATGTATTCGGCATCCACGACAAAATATCTTCCAAATGCTTGCTCCAGGCCTACGTGGAATTCATTGCGCCAACCCGGAACTACCGGATTTGTGATGCAAGGATACCCTTGTATGGCGGATTGAAGCGCGTTCACTACTGCGTTGTTGCATCCAGTGCTGGAAAGCACCAGGTTTTCGTTAAATGGGGTTTCGAGAGTGCGAGCATAGGAAACCCGCAGGACAGTGTTGGTTGGTTTGAAATTGTAAGCGATACCGACGCGAGGCTCCGCTTGCGTTGCCTTGGTGATGCCGTCGTAAATGTCGCCGCGAATTCCGAGATTGAACGTCCAGTTCTTCACCGTTATCGTATCTTGAATATATAGAGCAGGTTCCCTGATGTCGGCGTGGCCGAGATACGTGTACGGAGCGACGCCGGGGCCGGGCCGGGTTAAATCGTACGAGGCGAGAAGAGATACATATCCCGGATTTGGCATTAGCTGACCGGTGCATTGCGCCGGAGACGTCACAGCCGGGTTCGTGTCAGCACTTCCGTCCGCGTTCAAGCATAAGGCATTCAATGTCGGATCGACGATTCCGAACGTATCTTTTTCCGTAAGAATTGTGTCCTGATATGTAATTCCGGCTTTCACGTTGTGAATTCCCTTCACGTAAGAAATATCTCCGCGGAGACCGAGATTTGTCAGCGTGCGATTCTGGCCGATGCTTGTTCTTTGAAGATCGGGTATTAAGTCGGCGAAAGGGTCGCCGCTGGGATAGTAGTTGTATTGATCTTGCCGGGCGAAGCCACCGACTGTAAGTACCGTGTTCGGATTGAGAATATGCGTCCAGGTCGGCGCAATGTTAAAAGTCCTAATTTGTGATCGCTGATCTGTGGAACCGACCGGCAGGCCATTGGGGCCGAGACCTCCGTCGTCGACTATAACTCCGGACCAAGCCGTAGCGTTTTGCGCGTCGTATGAATTTGGCGTCTGAAACCACGAGCGCGTATACTGTAGGTTCAAGTTGATCGTGTCCGCATTAGAGGGCTTGATGTCTACACGGTCGAAGAGATTCTCCTCATTGCCATGGTCATGCATGACGGCGAACTCCGGACCGTCCAGAAAGCGGCCAGTATTCATCCCGTTGGCGGAAATGAAGTTGCCCCATGTCTGGCCGCCATAGGCAAGATCAAATCCTGCATTTGAAGTCCCAAACGTACCGTATGATGCCGTTACATCGCCGTGCGGCTGAGTAACACCAAGGCCGGAGCGCGTGGTCGCCACAATGACTAAGCTGGTTTTGTCTCCATATTCGGCGGGAGGCGCACCCTCGATCACCTGCATCGACTGAATGGCATCGATTGGAAGTTGGTTGGAGAAAACCTTGCTCTGCTGGTCGGTAATCGGTTGGCCATCGATTGAAAATGAATTTGAGGCGTGATCGCCCAATCCGTGAAAGAGGCCGTTAGAGTCAGCAGAAACTCCCGGCGACGCCAGCGTCACGAGTGAGCTAAGCGACGACGATTGACTTTCGAGAGGCAGTTTGTTGAAAAGCGCCCGATCCACGTCCGTGTGGGTCGTGGGATCGGCTTCCACCAAGTCCCCGGCCTCCGTCACTGTCACGCTGGTCGTCGAGGTCCCGATTTTCAAGCTGATCTTCAATTCAACCGACACCGCCGAGCGGACGCTCAGATCCTTTTCGGCGGATTGAAATCCGGGCGCAACGGCACTAGCGTGATAGTTGTTGTAAGGAACGTTCTCGAATCTGAAATTTCCCTGGCTGTTGGTCTGGGTGCTCCGAGTGTATTGGGAGACGGGATTCTGAATTTCGACAGTGGCGTTCGCGATAGCAGCGCCTGAGGGATCGATCACGGAGCCTTCAATCGTACCTGCGTTGCCCAGCGATTGTGCGCACAACTCTCCTAGTGGGCATAGGAGTACAAGTGCAAAAAACGAACGGGCAAAACTGCCCAGGAATCTGTTCACAATATCTCCTGAAATAAAACAGCTAAGGTCAAAAATGAGTTAAACTACACCCGATCTTCAATCAAAACCGAAATTCAGAAAAGACTCGATGAGATTCGAATGACGGGCACTGAACTGGTCACGAGCGGGCTGAAAACGCCGGCAAGTGGAAAGTTCGCAAAACTGTGAGTCACCAGTTCAGCACATCCCGGACATTTTTCGCTTGACGCTTGCTGACAATAAATTCTTGGCCGTTATTGAGGGTGATCAGCCACCGTTGGCTGGTGATCATGCTCATCTTCCGAATCTGTTCCACGTTTACAAGGGCGTTTCGATGGATCCTTCGAAAAGAGCTATTCTGTAAACGCTTCTCCATCGTCCGGAGATTCTGTGTAGCCGCATAGCGTTGCTTCGACGTGACGATCCAAGTCACGTCTCCTTCCGCTTGGAATGCCAGTACCTCGTGGAGGCTCAGAAGAAAATATTCTTCGCCGACTTTCCCGACTATTTTGCGAAGTCTCGGCAGCACAGCAGTTGCCGGTGGCGCAAGTTCCTGTAACTGGGCAATGTTTTCTGCCACCTGAACCGGGTTCCGAAAGATCCGCTGTGCGCGTTCGATGGCTTGCGCGAGACGTTGCCGATTGATGGGTTTGAGCAGGTAATCCACCGCGCCCGCTTCAAACGCCCGGATTGCATGTTGATCGTAGGCCGTCACCATAATTACGACAGGCATATGTCCCCGATTCAGGCGGTCAAGGAGCTCAAAGCCGCCCATGACAGGCATTTGAATATCCAAAAAAACGACATCCGGCTTAAGCGACGAGATTTTCAGGAGGGCAGTCTCGCCGTTATCCGCCTCGCCAATAACATTGATGGAATCGACAAATTCCAGTTCTTCCCGAAGAACTTTCCGGGCTACGGGCTCGTCGTCCACAATGAGGGCGCGCATTCTGGGCAGCATGCTATGTTTACCGCACTCACCTATGAAAGCGATACTGTTTCCGACACGCGGGCTTCCAATCCGGCACGAGCGGGCTCCATTGGGCGATTAGCGGACTACGCTTCTACCTCGATCTGTGCCGGTATTTCCGCGATCCGAGGCGGATCGGGAACTAGAAACGTCACGGCCGATCCGGCGGGGGTCGAATGAATTTGCAGATCGGCAGCCGGTCCATAACACAGTGCTAAACGGCGCCGAACGTTCTCGAGGCCGACTCCGGCTCCGCTTTGCGGATTCCTTCGGCTTAGCTCGAAGCCCACGCCTGTATCCTCCACCCCTATGCGCAGGCCGAGAGCGGTCTTATCCGCTCTCACACACACCCGGCCGCGTCCCTGTTTTGCTGCAATTCCATGCTTCACCGCATTTTCAACAAGCGGCTGAATGGAAAGAATCGGAATCAACGCGGACCGAGCCGATTCGCTAACAATCAGCTCCGTCTCCAAACGGTCTCCGAGCCGTAGCTTCTCAATATCAAGGTAAGCTTCTACAATCCTGAGCTCTTCCGACAGCGCTATGACTGTCCGATCACCCTGAAGAAAGTAACGAAATATGTCGGCGAGGTTCAGGACCATGCGACGCGCATCGTGTGAACGGCGGTCAATTGTTCCGTAAAGAGTATTCAGCGCGTTGAACAGAAAATGCGGATTGATCTGAGCTTGCAAGGCTCGCAATTCCGCTTGGCTAACGAGCCGTTTCAATTCTTCGGCCCGGAAACGCTCGACCTGCTCGACAACCGCCGCACCCAGCCGCCGCATGTCGTCGAGATCTTCACTGAGGTATCGCCTGCCCCCGCGCCGTACTCCTATCACTAGAAAACGAGCGTCACCGCTAGAGAATCGCAGCGGAATCTGCGCTTCGGCGTGGAAATGCTCTTTCGGAAATTCGTCTACATTACGCTCGCGGAGCAAGACCGAAGGGTGTTCTCTGTCCTCCCGGTCCGTTAGCTCTGCCACGACCGCACATCGGCCCGTTCGCAGATGGCGCGCCACTTGTTGAGCTGAGCGCGCGAGCAATTCGTCTTCCGAGCTTGCCGACGATGCCAGCTTTGCAATCGTCTTTATGCAATCGTCTACGCTCTGTCGCCGGAAGACAACGCGGCTCACCCAGGCCTGCGCGGCATTTCTGAGATAGGCAAACAAGATCAGCGACAGGCAGAGAGCGACGAGAGCGATTCCCGTCAAGAACATGCTGTGGCGAGCCGAATCCCAGAGTCGAAATCTTTGATTCAGCACCAGCACCGCAGTAACATAAAGCGCTGCTAATCCGGCGTTCACCAGAAAACGAATAAACGTATCCAACAACAAGAACCGGTAATCCTGTAGTAGGACGATTAAGGCGACAGGAATTCCGATATGGTGCCAGGCAATTTCAGCCGTCCATGGCGAGGTGACATGCTGATAACCAAAATGAAGAAAGGAGGTCGTAAACAGCGCGAGACATCCAAGGGAAATCCATTCCGATCTTTGCGTCAGCTTGTCCGGGCGAAGCCGATACCGAAGGAAGAATGCGGCAACGGTAAGAACGCCAAAGCCAATGACAATTAAGAACAGGGCCGCCTGGTGCAGGCGAATGCGGGGATAGAACAGTTCACTGAAGTGCAACGCAATCGCACCGGCGCTGACAATATAGCCCGCTGCCACGATCAAACGTTGTTGCCCCTTGAGAGCAACTTGAAAGAGAACGGCCGGAAGCAAACTCAGCACTGAAAAACTCGCCGTTATGACGATTCCGATCAGAAGCGGGCTTAGATCGGGCAGCGCCAAAGCAATGAGAGAACCGACATTCCATCCCAATGCGAGCACTGCGGCAATGAGCGAGAGTTTTGTCTGGCGTATCCCATGAATGCGCCAATCGCGGATCAATAGAACGATGATGAGGCCAAATAAAAGCACACCGGCGGTATGCCCGATGGTGTTAATCAGGACAGGGTCGCGCAAGCTACCATGTACGAGCATGCTCTCTGGAGTTCTATCCCACAATACTTCAGATTCGCGGCCCTCTCTAACCTACGTGACCACTCTCTTCGATCTGCGGGTACCTGCTTGTCCCGCCTGTTTTGCAGCTATTTCCCGCTCTTCTTCCTGAATCTCTTTCATGCTGTCGGGCTGTTGCCGCCAGGCATCCCACAAATTCGACATTCTTCGAATGAAGTCGCGCGGCTTCTCCTCGTAAATGCGTTCTCCGAGAGACATCGCTTTTTCGCACAGTTCTTTTTGATACCGATCGGCCAGCGTGGTAAACAGTTGGATCGCGTTTTCCTCGCCGAATTTCTCAGGCGGCCGCTCCAGTTTTTCATGGAGGACCACCAGATTATGATCGTCGCCCAGCCAGGTTTCGAGCTCCTTCAGACTTGCTTCGTGAGCCCGCATTATGTCAGTCCATAGGGTCTCGAGCAGCCGGACGTGGTACCAGTGATCCTTCACGCGCTTGCGCCACTCGTGATAGTTTTCCGGCTTGCTCTCTTTTCGCGCGGCGGACATGGCTCTTCTGCCTCGCCGGTAGGTTTCTTCCAGGCCCGCGGCGATCGCTTGAAAGCCATCGCTTTCGAGCGGCCATTGACTCACGCGTCCGCGTACGCCCCGGAGCGTTGCCTTCGCCCCGCGCACGGCATGTTCCACATTCGTCCCCTGCTCAATTTCGCACTTGCTTTTCTCGAGACCCTGCCGGATGGAAGCAAGCGCCTCGCTTCGCAGATGGTCTTTATACTTATCAACCACGCTGTCGAACACTTCAATGATGGCTTGAGCATCGCGAATTTCGGAGAGCCGACGCCCTGTATCGCGCAGCCGGGTGTTCTCGTCACGATAGACCCGGCCGAGCCCAGGCCGGATCAGGCGCAACACACCTCGAATTTTCTTGATGCTCTTGCGCGCTTCGTGGATCGCCTCGTCGCGCCGGCCGACGCCGCGACGGCTGAGTTGTTTAATCCCGAAGTCGATCTCCTCGAGGACCACTCGTCTGACGCCATCCGAAATCGATTCGCCGGCCTTCAGACGATATGCCATTTACGCGCCCCCAGTTGCGCCCAGTCTGACGCAATGCCGCCGTGTTTTGCTTTCGGTTACGAGTGCCCTTCCTGCGGAGACGTGGGCGCAACATTCGTGGTATCGCCCCCGAATTCGCGGTCCGCTTCGGCATTGCGGCCCAGTAAGCGCAAGGCAGCCGACGTGACATGCTCCGAGGTGAAGCCGAAATGCTTCATAATTTCATCGCCGGGAGCGGAAGCTCCATAGTGATCGATCGCAATGATCGTTCCTTCGTCGCCAGCCCACCGCGCCCAGCCATAACTTGCGCCGGCTTCAACGGTCACGCGCTTTTTGACGCTCTTGGGCAGGACGCTCCCCCGATAGCCTTCGTCCTGGGCTTCAAAAAGATTCCAACTGGGCATACTAACCACGCGCGCTTTTACTCCATAGCCCTTCAGCTTCTCCTGCGCCTTCATGCAAAGGGAAACTTCCGAACCGGTGCCGATCAGGATCGCCTCCGGCGTCCCACCTTCACATTCGGAAAGGATGTAGGCGCCTTTTGAAACATCCGCATTCTTGGCCCTGCTTCGGTCGAGATGCGGAACGTTCTGGCGAGTGAGCGCGAACAGAGTTGGCCCATTATGCTGAATGGCAACCGCCCAACACTCGGAAGTCTCCGTCGCGTCGGCGGGCCGCATGACGTTGAGGCCGGGAATCGCGCGCAGGCCGGCGATCTGCTCAACCGGCTCGTGCGTGGGACCGTCTTCGCCTACGCCAACGCTGTCGTGTGTGAAAACGTAAAAGCACTTCAGCTTGCTTAAAGCTCCCAGGCGAATGGCTGGCTTCATGTAGTCCGAGAACACCAGGAAAGTAGCGCTGAAGGGAAGCACCGCGCCGTGGGCCGCCATGCCGTTCACCGCCGCTCCCATGGCGTGCTCGCGAACACCGAACGCGACATTACGGCCACCATAGCCCCATTCGACGCCCACCGCGCCCTGTGTCGCCGGCCCCGCGAATTCAGTAGGCTGAAAATCCCCCATGCCTTTCAAGGCAGTATTGGTCGAAGGATTCAGGTCCGCCGAGCCGCCGATGATGTTGGGTATGTGTTTGGCCAGCGCATTCAGCGCCTGACCGCCGGCGGCGCGCGTTGCCAGCGGCTTGTCTTCCGGTTTCCATTTGGGCAGGTCCGCGCCCCAGTTATCGGGAAGCTTCCCGCTCACCATCAGGTCGAGCTCAGCAGCTTCCTTCGGAAACTCCTTCTTGTATGCGTCGAATTTCTTCTGCCACTCCTGCTGCGCTTTGGCGCCTTTGCCGGTCGCCTGCCGGAAATAGTTCACAGCGTCTTCGGGCAGATAGAACTTGTCCATCGAGGCCCATCCCAGCGCCTTCTTCGCGGCCTGCAATTCCTCCTCGCCGAGAGGATTCCCATGTGCCTCGAACGTATCCTGCTTTTTCGGACTCCCGTAGCCAATGTGCGTATGCACCAGGATCAAGGATGGACGGCGCTGCTCGGCTTGCGCCTCTTCAATCGCGCGCGCGACTTCCTCCGTATCATTGCCTTCTTCCACGTGCCGCGTATGCCAGCCATAGGCTTCGAAGCGCTTGGCCACGTCTTCGGTAAAGCATAAATTCGTAGCGCCGGCGAGCGAGATGTGGTTCTGATCGTACAAGTAGATCAGTTTCCCGAGCCGCAGATGGCCGGCGAGCGAAGCCGCTTCCTGGGTGACGCCTTCCATCAGGTCACCATCGCCGCAGATGGCATAGGTGTAGTGATCGACGATGTTATGTCCGGGCCGGTTATAACGCGCCGCGAGCCAAGCTTCGGCGATCGCCATGCCGACTCCATTTCCGAAGCCTTGCCCTAGCGGACCAGTGGCTACTTCGACACCCACCGTGTGCCCGCGCTCGGGATGCCCGGGCGTCTTGCTGCCCCATTGACGGAACCGTTTCAGCTCATCGAGCGGCAGGTCGTAACCCGTCAGATAGAGCAAGCTGTAGAGCAGCATGGAGCCATGACCGGCCGAGAGCACGAAGCGATCGCGATCGAACCAACTCGGATCTTTCGGATTGAATTTTAGATATCTAGTCCATAGCGTATAGGCCATCGCCGCAGCGCCCATGGGGAGCCCCGGATGGCCGGAGTTCGCGTTTTGTACGGCGTCGGCCGAAAGGAAGCGAATGGTGTTGATGCACAAGTCCTCTAACGTTTGAGTGTCTATGGTTGGCACACTTACAGGTTAGTATGGTGACAGAGACAATGGTCTTGCGCATCGCAAGTCTGGCGTTCCTGGCCGTAATTCTGCTCCAGGCGCAAGACACTCCTCCATCGTCCGATCCTGACCAGTCGAATCCAGCGGCGGCGGTTCCAGAAGCTCCTCCGATTGCGAGCTGCCCTGCCGGCGCGCCGCTTGGATCTGTCGATCTTGAAGTACATCCGCCGGACGACAAAGAACCGCTGCCTTTCCGCAACATCAATCATCTGACTGAAGGCCAAACGCTGCTGTATTCGCCGATCCTGCGTGGGCGTGAAAAGCGTCCGGGAGAAATTGCGCTGGTGATGGTGCCGCTCAAACGGGATACCGATCGGGACGCAGACAAGGATCTGGTGATTGTGACCGACCCAAAATCCGCAAACAAGCCGCAGGAATGGGAAATACCGCAGACGGTTTCGCTCGCCGGATTCGTATACGGACCGGCGGGCTTGAGCAGAAAAAAAGTAAGGAGCTTCTTATCGCAGGACAACGTTTTGATTGCGCAGCTTGCCGATTATGCGGAGAAGACGTCGCAAACCGAGGCTCTGGTTCAGGCGTTATCGAATAGCGAGAGCTCCTCGGCCAGCGTGAACGCGGCCCTGACGGGCTTCGCCTCGCAGTACGGTTTTGCGGTGCAGATCGATCGCACAGCGCCTCCGGCCGTACAGGCGGAAACTTTATTTGCGACGATGAATCCGCAATTGGCGACTTACAATCCGCTGGCGCCGTCTACCGCCGCGAATGTGGGACAAACCGCCAGCCTCGCCACAGCCGCCGCCACGCTGTTCTTCGGCAGCCCTGTGGGACTGGCCGCGGGCGGAACGGCGATGCTGCTGGATTTGCGAGCGATTGCCTTTCCCGACACGCAATTCCGATCTTCGTTTGCCGAACCGCTGCCGCCGACGATGCCTCACGCCGGAGTCAATTTGTGCGGCCAGCAAGGTCCCGCTCCGCTCCACACGAGAGTGGCCTATATCTGGGCGACCCGGATCCCGAATACACCCGCTCCTTCCATCCATATTGGAAAATCAGATTTCATACCGGTCACGCAGAAATCGCCCGTGCCGGTAGAGGTTCCCGAGCCCGAATGGAAATATCTGCAGCGCGCCCGCGCATGGGCCATGGAAAACGACAAGAACCAGAAGACTTCGATAAGAGTGCTGAAGCTTGGAAATCAGAAGGCGCTCGAATTGGATCTCACGAAAGCCAAGTTGCCGCCCGGCGATTATCACCTGTCCGGATATTGGGATTGGACGCGCTTTGAAGCTGAAGGAACGGTACACGTGCTTCCGCTCGGCGATTTCAAGCAGGCGAAGCTCGAGCCAGCATCTCAGGACCGGCTTTTGGCCAAATCCGGTAAGATTCCGGTCACCGTCGCGGGGAATGATTTCGAATTTACGACGAAAGTCGAGATGAAGAAAGTGGGCGATGAGTTCGCTACCGCCCAGCCGCTGCGATTTATTCTGCCGGAAGGCCTGCGCGACGGGCCGCAGGAGCATATGGATGTGCAGATCGACACGGGCGATCTCGATCCGGGCAATTACCAGCTACTTGTTTACCAACAGGATGGGAAAAGTCATCCAGTGGATTTCAAAGTCCTGCCGAATCCTCCGAAGATTGCGAACCTGCCGATCATCGTGAACCAAGGCGTAGCCACGCAACATTACGTTTTGAAGGGGGAGCATTTGGACCTTCTGACCAAGCTCGAAGCGCCCGGCGCAACGTTCGATCTGGGGTCGGATGGAGCGAGCGACAACGAAAGAAGCGTGACCGTACAGTTGAAGTCCGATCTTGAGCCGGGCGTCGCATTACCAGTGACGGCCTATCTGGAGGACCGTAGCGCGCCATTGCAGCTTCCCGGCGCTCTTCAGATCACCGGACCGCTGCCGGTAATCGCCAGTTCAAAATTATCGCTGCCCTCCGGCATGGCCGTTGCGGTTCTCGGCGACGAGCTTCCCGCCGGTTATACGCTCAACGCGATGCTGGACGTCAAGAATGTGGAGCACGCGAGCGTCTTGCGGCTCAGTTGCGCGGGCGATACTGCTTCGCGGGCGACTTTGCAGATCGGAGAGCAAACCGCATCGTCCAGTCTGCAGCAGCTGTCGCAGGACCAGCTATTCCTGTCGTTCGATACCACTCCGTTGCCGGCTGGATGCGCGCTCCAAGCGGTAATCGATAACGGCCGCGACGGACATTCGCAACCCGCCTCCCTGGCGCACGTTGTGCGATTGCCGCAAATCGATTCCTTCGAGCTTGGCGATCAACCGGCTACCAACGGCTCGCGCACGTATCTTCTCACAGGCCACGATCTCGAAATGATCTCGAAAGTTGGATGGGACAAGAACAATGGCGTCGATGTACCCAGCCTTCCGGCACCGATTCCCGGCGAAGGCCAGAAGCAATCCTTAAGCATCAGCCTGCCGGATCCGCCGAGCGCGCAAGCCACTCTCTACATCTGGCTGCGCGGAGAAAAAGAAGGCCGCGCGACCACCATCCAAGCTCCGCCGCTGCCCGCTCCCGCTCCTACGCCAGCGGCACCGCCGAATTCCGGGCCTGCTACGCCGTCGGTTCCTACAGCGCCAGCCACGACGACTCCACCGCAATCTCCCGTTCCCGCGCCGACTCCTCCCTCGAAATAAAAAGGCGTATCTCCCGCAGTTTGCCAAGACACCGTCTCGTCATAGCATTTTCTTTAAATGTTCTATATTTGATTACAATTGACGAATTTGCCCAATCTGCTGACGCTGGTGCGGATCTTCCTGATACCGTTGCTGGTGGCCGCGCTGGTGCAGCAGAACTTTCGTCTTCACTGGGGCGACCGGATATTGCTAGGGAACGGTGTTTTCGCTCTTACGGTATTTCTTGCCGCCGCCTTGACCGATCTCCTGGATGGTTATCTGGCCCGACGCTGGAAGCAGGTGACCACTGTGGGAACGCTGCTCGATCCTGTTGCCGATAAACTGCTGATTTCGGCGGCTCTCATCTCGCTAGTCGAGATCCGGCTGCTGCCTGGTTGGATGGTGATTTTGATTATCAGCCGCGAGTTTGCGGTTTCCGGTCTCCGCAGCATCGCCTCCGCAGAGGGATACACGATCAAAGCGGGCGAACTGGGGAAATCCAAAATGACGTTTCAAGTTTTGGGTGTCACGCTGGTCATGCTTTCTGTTCGTTGGCCGGGCTTGCGCCCGTACGCACTGGCGGCGATGTGGGCCGTGGTGGTGTTTGGATTGGCTTCGGCGGTGAGCTACTTCCGCAAGTTCTGGCGCAAGGTAGACACCAGCATTAAACTGCGCCGCCGGCGTGAATTGATTCTTCTGGAACGCCAAAAGCGCCGCTCGCAACGCGCCGCGCGGAACGCGGAAGCCGGTTCCGGGGAGCACGAAACGGCCGCTATTCGGCGTTCATGCTGAAGCCCGTCAAGGCAATGTGCGCCGGCGGTTCGATTACTTCGTAAGTGTTTCTGGTGAACAATACGGTTCGGACCTGCCCGCGCTCGCCGAGGGTGCCGAGCGCTTTCCCGTTGAAGACCACATTGACGCCCCCGGCATTCCCGGTGCGGACACGAGCGCTATCGTGTCCTTCGAGCACTTTCGTTTCACTCGGCTCGAGGATGCCGCTAAAGGTCAGCTTGCCATCCGCCATGATCGACAACCAAGTTCTCTCGAGCGCGGAGAGTTCAATATGGAATGCCTCGGATTCAGTTGCCGGGGTCTGAGCAACCGGCGGCTCGGCCAAGTCGTTTAACGGCGGCTCGGCCACGTTCATCTGCGGCTCCTCGGCAGATGCCGAAGCCGTCTGAACCGATTTCGCGGTACTGCGCGTTGTCGCCGCAACCGGCCCGCTTCTCGTTGGAATTTCGCGCTCGACCGGGTGCTCCTCGCGCACAGCTTGGGTGAGAGCTTTGACGAAGCTCGCCGCGGATGCCTGCAGATTCGATCTCGAACTTTCCCACGTGCCGTATAATCCCGAGCACAGAACCAGCATGATAAATAACGAGGCAACCGACTTGAGCCAGCGCATTTCCTTCGAGCGGGGCGTTCCCAGCGGGGGAACCTTGGGCGCGGAATCCTGCCTCTGTCCCGGCATCAGCGGCTCGGGTATCACGTTGGCTGTGCTTTGGACTGCGGACTCTAAGCCACCATATTCGACCTGAAGCTGCTCCGCGAACTGCCGCACAAAGCTTTTGTAAAGGAAGGCCGAGCCGATTCGCAATGGCTCGTCGGTCTCGATCGCTTGCAGGCTCTTGACCGGAATCCGCGTCTTTGCGCTGACTTCTTCAAGCGAAAGTACAAGCCGCAATCGGGCTTGCCGGAGTTTCTGTCCAACTGACTCCATAATCCTCGGGGGCGATGCAAAGCTATAATACAACAGTCCTTCACCAGTCGTTTGCCGTGGGCAGCGTTGCCGGGCTCGGATATTCAACCGATGCGGAGATCCAGTGACATCCTTCTACAAACCTAATCGGCTCAGTTTATTTCAAACTTTATCTAAGGTCTCGCTTTTATTGCTTTTTTTCGGAGCATATTACCCTGCATATCTAGTGGCCTACGCGCCAACTCCCTCTCCCACATCTTTCCGGGGAAGTGCGGCTCTCGCCGACACCCGGCGCGCGGTGTCATTCGGCGAACGTCCCTCGGGATCGGAAGCTATCGCCCACCTGCGGGATTGGATCGTTCTACAACTGAAACCCTTGGGAGGCCAGCTCTCTCTCGACTCCTTCACCGGCCAGACTCCCACGGGTCCGGTGCCCATGGTCAATCTGATTCTGAAGTTTCCGGGCGTTTCCGGCAAAGCTGTGGCAATTACGGGCCACTACGATACGAAGCGGATTCCGATGGTTCATTTTGTGGGTGCGAATGACGGCGGATCATCCACCGGATTTTTGATCGAATTTGCGCGCGCGGTCTCGGCCATGAAGCATCCGGACGATATCTATATCGTTTTTTTCGATGGGGAGGAGGCGGTCGTGAATTGGACCGAGACCGATAGTTGCTACGGCAGCCGTCATCTGGTGGCAAAGTGGGCCGCCGATGTCACTTTGCCCCGCCTCAAGGCGTTGATCAACATCGACATGATCGGCGACAAGAATCTGGATATCTCGAACGACCAGAATTCTTCCCAATCCTTGCGGTCGAGCGTGCAGCGGATCGCCGAGAGGCTCGGCGACAGCCAGTATTTCCGGCGGGATGCTGGCGCGGTCGATGACGATCACAAGCCGTTTGTGGATTCCGGAGTGAACGCCATCGACATCATCGATCTCGACTACGGACCAGCCTCGGGGGCCGCTCAGCTAGGGGCCTATTGGCATACGGCGAGCGACACCATGGATAAGGTCGGCGCCCGCAGCTTTCAGGTTGTCGGGGATGTTGTTTTTGAGCTGGTGAAAGAATTAGAGCGGCAGAGTTAATGCTCGTGAGAATGCCCTTTGGACCGATAAAGCTCATAGAACTTGCGAGTTTCTTCGATGAGCGACATTCCTATCACAGCCTCCAGCATCATGGTCGTGGATGACCACGAACCGAGCCTCCGTTTCCTGAAATTCATTCTCGATTCAGCCGGATACCGGGACGTGCGCTGTATTACTGACGCGCAGCGCGTACTTCCCGCCTGCCTCGAGCGCCGCCCGGATCTGGTCCTGCTCGATATCAACGCGCCGCACCTCGGTGGGCTTACTTTGATGAAGCGCATCCTGGAGCAGGCATCGGACGATCTGTATTTTCCGGTTCTGGTCGCCACGGCCGATCTGGCCTCGGACGCCAAGTTGAAAGCCCTCCTAATTGGAGCAAAGGATTTCGTAGCCAAGCCGCTGGATGCCGCCGAACTGCTTCTGCGGGTGAACACGCTGCTGCAGACTCGCGCTCTTTACAAGCGGATAGAAACCGATAATCGCGCTCTGGAAGGAAAAGTCGATGAGCGGACCCGGGAACTGGCCGACGCCCAGGTGGAAATCCTGCACCGGCTCGCAGTCGCCGCCGAATATCGCGATGACGAAAGCGGGCAGCACGCCGAGCGGGTCGGAATCCTTTCGGCGATGCTGGCGCAAGCCATAGGCCAGCCGTCGTGCGAGGTAGATCTGATGCGCGTAGCGGCTCCGCTGCACGATGTCGGCAAGATCGGCGTTCCCGATCACATTCTGACAAAGACGGGAACGCTGACCGAACACGAATTCGCCATCATGAAGTCGCATACCGTCATTGGCGGCGAGATTCTCGGCGGCAGCCGGTTCGCGGTTCTGGAATTAGCGAGTCAGATCGCGCTCTCGCATCACGAATGGTGGGATGGATCCGGCTATCCGCAAGGGCTGACGCGCGAGCTGATCCCCTTGCCAGGCAGGATTACCGCTCTCGCGGATGTCTTCGATGCGCTTACCCATCCTCGCCCCTATCGGGAGATGTGGGGTTTGGAGCGGGTAATCGAGACCATTGAGGAGGAATGCGGAAGGCACTTCGATCCCGATCTTGTGCCCGCGTTTCTCGGGCTGCTAAGGACTGATGGGGTGCGGCAACTCGCCGCCAGGCTGGATGAAGAAAGCCGCTTGCCGAACCATATCGACAGCAGCGTTCTGGGCTTGGTGAGCTGAAACGCGCCCGGATTTTCTAGCGCTTGACCGAAGCCGTCTGATTCACCGGAGCGTGTTTCAACTCGGCTTCGAGCAATGGCCTCAGAGAAGCCAGAGCGATCGGCCCGTTGTAGCGTTGCCCATTCAGGAAAATGGTCGGCGTGCCTTCCACCCCCGCCCGATTGCCATCCTGCTCGTCCCTGATCACGGTTTCGTGGACTTCGGTCGAGTCCAGGTCCGCCTCGAACCGTTTCATATCCAAGCCATTCTGCTTGGCTAAGGCGAGTATGTTCTCGCGCGAGAGATTGTCATGATTCGCGTACATAGCGTCGTGCATCGCCCAGAATTTGCCCTGTTTGTGCGCGGCAACGGCCGCGGCGGCGGCAAGAGCGGCTTGGGAATGGATCTCAAGCGGGAATTGTTTGTAGACCAGCTTCACCTGCGTGGGATAAGCCTTCAGGATCGCCTTGATCTCGGGGATCGCGGCCACGCAGTAGGGACATTGGAAATCGGAAAACTCGATCAGCGTCAGCGGTGCATTCGCGGGTCCCAAATACGGCGCGCCGGCAGTGGGAATAGATACCGGATCGTCCAATACCTTTGCCGGCTGGACGCTCGCCCACCGCGATGCCTTGGCGGCCGCAAGCGCGTCAGACTCGCTCTTCCCTTCGCGGATCGCGTCGGTAATGGCCGCGGCCAAGCCATTGCTGTAAGCGCAGTTCGGATCGACTATGCGGCATTGGGCGACTTTCATCCCGCATCCGCAAGGGCAATCCTGCTGCCGCAAAAGCTTGAGAGCGGTCGCCTTCTGAGCGGCAGTCAACTTGCTGAAATCGACGCCCGGCAAAGAACTTGCGCTCTTCCAGGCGCTATTGTCCTGCGCGAACAATACGCAGACAGCTAAGAAGCACAGTGCCGCAACTCTGCGAACCCGCGGGACAAAATAATTCATTATCCTATTGTAAGTGGTATCTCCTGTAGAAGAAGGGACGGCGTGAGCACTCACTCATGAGTTTATCGGCGGAAGTGCCGCTGGAGGATGTTCTCCTATTGGACGCTATTGCAAGACGCCCCTCCCGGCTGCCCGATCTTGCGTCGGAAAACCAGGGACTGCATCGGCTGGCGCGGCAATTGCCCGATGAGCCGCAACGGATGCTTGACACTCTGGTGACACTCACTATGGAGTCGTGCGGCGCCGGTTCAGCCGGGGTCAGCCTTCTGCAAAAAAAGGACGACGGCCGGGACATTTTCCGGTGGGTGGCGCTTGCCGGGAAGGCAGCCGCTTATCCAGGCGGCACTACGCCGTTTGATTGGAGCCCTTGCGGCGTTTGCCTCGCCAGGGGATCGGCGACTCTCTTTTTTCACCCCGAGCGGCATTTTACCTATTTCCGGGACGAAGGCATCACCATTGTGGAGGGCCTGGTTGTACCGCTTCGCGCTCTAGGCCGCGACATTGGCACGCTCTGGGTGATGCACCATGAGGATTCCAGGCAGTTCGATGCGGAAGATGTGCGGATACTGGAGAGCCTGGCCAACTTTACGACGGCGGCGCTCGAGTTGCAACGCGCCAGAGAGCGGGCGGAAAGCGAACGGCGTCAACGGGAACAACTTGTCCGGGAACTCCGCCGCTCGAATGAGGAGCTTGCACATTTCTCCTCCGTGGCGAGCCACGACCTGCAAGCGCCTCTGCGCGCCGTGTGCGTATTTACCGAACTTCTGCAGCGCCGATTGAAAGATCGGCTTGACGAGAAGTCCTCGGAATTTATGGCACAAATCACGAACGGCGCGCGCCAAATGGAGCAGCTCATCCGAGCGCTGTTGCGGTATGCCCAGGTCGGGGCGGAAGCCGTGCGTCTCGGCACGGTCGATTTGAAAAAAGCCGTTCAAGCCACTCTGGAAACACTTCATTCGACGGTCGAGGAGGCAGGCGCCGAAGTCACATGCGGGGAACTGCCGCCGGTCACGGCCGACCCCATGCAGGTCTTCCAACTCTTGCAGAACCTGGTCGGCAATGCCATCAAATATCGCCGGGCTGGGGTTGCGCCACGTGTCCACATAGACGCGACTGCAAACCGCGAGGAGTGGCGCGTCTCGGTGTCGGACAACGGAGAAGGCATCGCCGAAAGCGAACAAGAACGCATCTTCGCGCCGCTGAAGCGGCTTCACGGCAGCGATATCTCCGGCAGCGGCATCGGACTGGCGATTTGCAAAAAGATCGTCGAGCGCCACGGCGGCCGCATCTGGGCTGAGAGCCAGCAAGGGATTGGTTCGACTTTTTACTTTACGCTTCCGGTTGGCCGGGAGGTGGAGCTACCGATCTCGTTAGAAATTCCTCGCGCGGAAAAAACTGCTGTGGAAGGAATTGATTAAGAATTCGCCGCTTTGCTTCGTGCAGCCGCCTTACGCGCGGGGCTACGAGTCTCTTCTTCTGTCTCCGATCCGGATTCCCGGCTCGCTTCATCCAATATTGGCGCGGATAGCTGGGTCAGAAGCTTATCGGCCTTTTCCTCTTCAGCGAGCGTATCGCCGAGCAACTTCGCCACCTTGTTGTGGCCCAGCTTTTCCGCCACCGTCCGAAGGGTCCCGTAACCGGAGATCTCGTAATGTTCGACCTTCTGCGCCGCCGCAACTAGCGCCAGATCAGCAATCGGCCCCTCTTTTTCCTTGCCTTCCGTGATGGTTTCTTGCCCTTCCGCTACCAGTCCTTGCATCGCTTTGCAGACTTTAGCTTTCGCTTTGGCCCCAAGCAGTTCAAAGGCTTGTTGCAACCGCTCAACATGGCCGCGAGTTTCCTCGAGGTGGTTCGCGAAGGCCTGTTTCAATTTGGGTTCGTGCGCGGCCTTCGCCATCTTTGGCAGCGCTTTCACCAGTTGATTCTCCGCATGCAGCAAATCTTGCAGTTCCTCGACAAGCAACTCTTGCAGTTCCGGCATATTCTTGTTTTCTCCTCGCCAGATGGACGTAGCCTCTTCCGTTTCTTCGTCATCATTTCTTAGGCTCCCCCATGCCGCCTCGCGGCGGACCTAAAATGAATTTATGGATCTCGTCGTCAATGGAACGCGTTCCCGGGTTGCGGTAGACCCCGAGCGTCCTCTTCTCTGGGTTCTCCGCAATGAGTTGGACCTCACGGGAGCGAAGTACGGCTGCGGTGAGGGACAATGCGGCGCATGTACGGTGCTGATAGACGGTATCCCCCACCGCTCCTGCATCACGTCGGTTGGAGCGGCCGCGGGAAAAGAGATTACCACCATCGAAGGCCTGGCAGACGGCAGCCGTCTGCATCCGCTGCAGGAAGCATTTATCGAATGCGACGCCATGCAGTGTGGCTATTGCACTCCGGGGATGATTCTTTCGAGCGCCGCTTTGCTGCGCAAGAATCCCGCGCCCTCCGAGCCCGAGATCAAGGAAGCGCTCGAAGGCAATCTGTGCCGCTGCGGCACTTACAACAAAATCGTCGCCGCCGTGCAAAAAGCCACGCACCGGATGAGCGCGGAAGCGAAGGAGCGCCACCATGCTTGAGCGCCGCGCTTTCCTGAAAACCCTGGGTGGCGTTTGGGTGCTTTTTGTATTCGATGAAGGCGCGCGGCCACAGGAATCCGGCGGCCACGGACATCACTGGAATAGCGAGGAGCTTCCTCAGAACGTCTCGGCTTGGCTGCATATCGCTCCTAGCGGCTCCATCACCGCATTCACGGGTAAGGTCGAAGTTGGCCAAAATATCCGCACCTCTCTGACGCAAGCCGTTGCCGATGAACTGCGATGCGCGCCCGCTTCTGTTCAGCTCGTGATGGGCGACACCGCTCTCACGCCTTTCGATATGGGCACTTTTGGCAGCCGGACCACGCCTACCATGGCGCCGATCCTTCGCAAGATGGCTTCGACCGCCCGCGAGATGCTGGTCGAGGAGGCCGCGAAACAATGGAGCACGGATCGCGGCTCGCTTACGGTCGGCGACGGGTGCGTAAGAAATCGCGCCTCCGGGAAAACCGTGGGCTTCGGCGAGCTGGCGGCCGGCATCGATTGGCCGCGCATGATCGGTAAAGACGATTGGATCACTCCGGCCACCAAGTGGAGCGTCGCCGGAACGAGCGTTCCGAAAATCAACGCGCGCAATTTCGTAACCGGCGAGCACAAGTACAGTTCCGATCACAAGCTGCCGGGAATGCTGTATGGCCGCGTTTTCAGGCCTCCCAGTTTTGGCGCGCGCCTCGTTTCAGCGGATACGACCGCCGCGGCGCGCATGCCCGGCGTGACGGTGGTCCGGGACGGAGATTTTATCGGCGTAGCCGCGCGCGATGAACATATCGCGGAGAAGGCCGTCGCCGCCATCGCCGCGAAATGGGAGGAAAAGCCGCAAATCTCGAACGCCGAACTGTTCTCTCAACTCAAGTCGAATGCGGTTCCCTTGCAGTCGGCCGCGCAGAGCGCGAATACGTCGCTAAAGAGCACGTACACCATCGCCTACATCGCGCACACGCCGCTCGAGCCCCGCGCCGCCGTCGCCCAGTGGAATAACGGAAAGCTCACGGTCTGGACCGGCACGCAGCGGCCTTTCGGAGTGCGGACAGATCTGGCGACCGCGTTTCAACTCCCCGAAACTCAAATTCGTGTCCTCATGCCCGACACCGGCTCGGCCTACGGGGGCAAACATTCGGGCGAGTGCGCCGTCGAAGCGGCGAGATTAGCCAAAGGCGCGGGCAAGCCGGTGAAGCTGATCTGGACGCGCGAAGAGGAGTTCACCTGGGCTTACTTCCGTCCCGCCGGAGTCATTGAAGTCGGCAGCGCCGTCACCCAAGATGGCACCCTGGCGGCCTGGGAGTTTCATAACTATCTCTCCGGTCCCTCCGGTTTGGAGACGCCCTACGCTGTCCCGAATCCGAGCGTTCACTTTCATCCCGTGGATTCGCCTCTGCGCGAAGGCTCCTATCGCGGTCTCGCCGCCACGGCAAATCATTTCGCCCGCGAATCGCATATGGATGAGCTGGCCGCCGCAATCGGCATGGACCCACTTGCCTTTCGCCTGAAGAATTTGACGAATCCACGTATTCGCGCCGTTCTTGAAGCCGCTACCGATCGCTTCGGCTGGCATAACGTCAAGCCATCCTCCGAGCGCGGCTTCGGCCTCGCGTGCGGGACGGAGAAAGGCGGCTACGTCGCTTGCTGTGCCGAAATTTCGCTTACTTCCAGCCGTCGGATTCGCATCGAACGAGTCGTGGAAGCCTGGGAATGCGGCGCCATCGTCAATCCCGAGCACCTGAAGAATCAGGTCGAAGGCGCCATTGTCATGGGGATCGGCGGAGCGCTCTTCGAAGCCATTGATTTCGCCGATGGACGCATTCTGAATGCGCGTCTTTCCAAATATCGTGTGCCGCGCTTCAGTGATGCGCCGAAAATCGAAGTGGTTCTGATCGATCGCAAGGATCTACCCTCCGCCGGCGCGGGCGAAACGCCGATTGTCGGCATCGCTCCCGCCATCGCGAATGCCATCTATAGCGCCACCGGGAAACGCATTCGCTCCATGCCGATCCTGCCGTCGTTCCAGGTTTAGCTCCTATGAAAATTGGTTTTGTTGGTCTCGGCAAAATGGGTTCGGGTATCGCGCGCAATCTGCTGCGGGCGGGCCATGAGCTGACCGTCTATAATCGCACTCGTGAGAAGGCCGAAGCTCTCGCGGGCGATGGCGCTCGCATTGCGGATTCACCGGCAGAAGCCGCTCGGCCTTCCGAAGCCGTGTTCACCATGCTTTCCGATGACGCCGCCGTTGCGGAGGTCGTCTTTGGCAAAAGTGGCATCGCCGCGGGATTGCAAAAAGGCGCGACCCATCTCTCAAGCAGCACCATCAGCGTAGCTCTTGCCCGGAAGCTTGCCGAAGCGCACGGCGCGAAACAGCAGGCATTTCTGAGCACTCCGGTTTTCGGACGTCCGGACGCCGCCGAAGCCAAAAAGCTCATCGTACTTGCGGCAGGAGATCCCGAAGCGGTGGAGCGCTACCGGCCGCTCTTCGAGGCCATCGGCCGCGCCACATTCGTAGCCGGCCCCGAGCCCTGGCAGGCGAACGCCGTCAAGCTTTCGGGAAATTTCATGATCGGCAGCATGCTCGAAACCTTCAGCGAAGCTTTCGCGGTGATGCGCAAAGCCGGCATCGATCCATTTGTATTCCTGGCTGTGATGATTGAACTGTTCGGCTCACCGGTTTACAAGGGCTACGGAACCACTATTGCGGCCGAGAAATTTGAGCCGGCGGGATTCGCTCTAAAACTCGGGCTGAAAGATATACGGCTCGCTATTGAAGCAGCGCAGGAGTTCAATGTCGCACTGCCATTCGCCAGCGTGCTTCGCGACCACTTGGTCTCGGCAATCGCCCAAGGTCAGGAGAATCTCGATTGGTCCAGCGTATCCCGCGTTCTGGCTCGAAATGCCGGGCTCTGATCGCCCCTTCCTAACTAGAGAACCGCGTGATCAGCCATTTCTGCGTATCTTTGTCATAGGCGAAAGAGACGCTCGCGTCAAATTCCTTGGGACTCGGCCGGTCTCCACAGGAGACAATGTGATCCAGATCGATCGCCGTCGGATGCGTATTCTGAGCGGGCAGATCCAGCTTGTACTCGCAGCTTGCATTCTGCCTCTTGACGTAGGTAATCCACGTCTCAGCTTTGTTGTTATAGTGCAACAACTCCGCCGCTTCCTGCGGTGTCAAAGCCGGAGTGGTCGGTTTAGGCGGAGCGCTACACGCGGCAAGAAACAGCACGCACAAAATACCAGCGAATTTAGTCACTTTCGGCATCGTAGCACTAGCTATGGCTCTTCTTCACCGGTCCTACAATTCCCCAGGTGTGTCCAAATGGATCGCGCAATTTGCCGGACCGGCCGTAGAACTCATCCTTCAGCGGGCGAATCATTTCTGCGCCGGCGGCTCGGGCGCGCTCGAACCACGCGTCAGCGTCGTCAACCGATAGCGATACGGTACAGGTAGTGCCGCCTAAAGATTTCGGACTGCGCACTCCCGTGATCTCTTCCGGAAATTCATCGGATAACATGACATCGCTTCCGTTGAGTGTGAGAGTGGCATGACCCAACTTTCCTTCGTAAGGATAGGTCTCGGTCACCTCCGCGGCAAAGGCGCGCCGGTAAAAATCCAAAGCGGCATTGCCATCGTTCACCATAAGGTAGACGCTTACGGGCGAGTATTTCTTTTCGTGTGCAGGCATTCGTTTACTCTCTTCCGCAGTAGCGTAACATGGAGCCGCTCCATAGATAATTGCTTCAGTACTTCGATATGCATACTGTTCCTTCGCATTGCATGACCAAGCGCACTTTTCTCAAGACCTGTCTGGGTGGGATGGTTGTTGTTTCTTCCGGCCTAAGTGGGGCTGAAACTCCGGAGGAGCGGTTGCGAGCGCCATCCGTTCCGTTGATCACCTGCGATCCGTACTTCAGCATCTGGTCGAATGCCGATCGTCTGACGGATGCGCCCACCACGCACTGGACGAAGAGGCCGAACCGGCTCACCAGTCTGGTACGAATCGACGGCGGAGTTTTTCGGATCATGGGCGATGAGCCGGCGGAGTATGCAGGCCTGCCCCAAGTGCAGCTTGCAATTTATCCGACGCGCACCGTCTATGACTTCGAAGGAGAAGGCGTTCATGTGACGCTCACCTTTATGACCGCTGCGCTTCCGGACGATCTCATGATCCTTTCCCGGCCGCTCGGTTACATTACCTGGGATGTCCGCTCGGTTGATGGAGGCCAACATGCCGTTTCGATTTATTACGACAACACTGCGGAGCTGGTGGTCAACGAACTGTCGCAGCCGGTCGTTTGGTCGCAGGAAAATATTGGCGGCCTGGCGGTTCTCAAAACAGGGTCCGCCAGCCAGACCCTGCTTGAACCACGCGGCGACGATGTACGCATCGACTGGGGCTATTTGTATCTGGCGACGCAAAGAGCGGAAACCGCTCGCCAGGTAATTGCAAAATCGAAAGATACGCGGGCGCAATTTGCGCAGGATGGCGGTTTGCCCACGGCCACCGATGCGGAGATGCCGCGGCCAGTGAATGCGGATGCGCCGGTGCTGGCGCTGACCTTCGATCTCGGGAAGGTGGGGGCAACGCTGATTTCGCGCTGGGCGATGCTCGCCTATGACGAGATATACGCGATTCAATTCTTTGAACAGAATCTGCGGCCGTTTTGGAGGCGCAATGGCGCGCAAGCAGCGGATCTATTGCGGGATGGGTCACGCGACTACGACAGTCTGCGGAACCGGTGCGCTGCGTTCGATCGCGAGCTCATCGGCGATGCGAAACAATTGGGCGGCGAACGTTACGGCCAGATCTGCGCGCTCGCCTACCGGCAATGTATCGCCGGAACGAAAATCGCCGCCGACGCGAACGGGCAACCCCTGCTTTTTCCCAAAGAGAATACCAGCAATGGCTGTATCGGAACAGTAGACGTCATCTATCCCATGGCGCCCCAATTTCTCTTGTTCGGCTCCTCGCTCGCCAAAGCGATGCTGGTTTACAACCTTGAATATGCTTCGTCGGATCGCTGGCATTTCCCATTCGCGCCTCACGACGTGGGCACATATCCGCAAGCGAATGGGCAGGTCTATGGAGGTGGAGAAAAGACTGAAAAGGATCAGATGCCGGTTGAGGAAACCGGCAACATGCTTATACTGCTTGCGGCCGTCGCGCACATCGATGGCAACGCAAGATTCGCGGAGGCTTACTGGCCGGTGATCCGGAAATGGGCCGATTTTCTGAAGGCGGAGGGCTTTGATCCCGCCAACCAGTTATGTACGGACGACTTTGCCGGGCATCTGGCGCACAACGTGAATCTTTCGGCAAAAGCGATCGTCGGATTGGGAGCTTATGCGCGGCTCTGCCAGTTTCGCGGCGATGCTTCAACGGCAGCCACCTATCGGGAACTGGCAAAAACCTATGCCGCCCGCTGGGTTGAACAAGCGGACGCCGGTGACCACTTCCGTCTGACCTTTGACAAACCCGAGACCTGGAGCCAGAAATATAACCTGGTGTGGGATCGCATTCTAGATCTCGAACTATTTCCGCCTCAGGCCTTGCAGAAGGAAATGGATTTCTACAAGCGACATCTCAATCGGTACGGCTTGCCGCTGGATAGCCGCAAAACGTGGACGAAGCTCGATTGGTCCATGTGGACCGCCACGCTGACCGGCTCACAAGAAGACTTCGAAGCCATTTCCAACCCGATCTACAACTTTTTGAATGCCACGCCGGATCGCGTTCCCATGAGCGATTTTTATTGGACCGAGACGGCCAAAGACGCGGGCATGCACGCTCGGCCCGTAATTGGCGGCGTATTTCTGCGGATGCTCTACGACCGATCGATCTGGAAGAAGTGGGCAGCCCGCGACAAAACGAAAGCGTCGGATTGGGCCGCGTTTCCAAAGAATTCGCACGTGGAGACGAGCTCCATTTTCGAGTCCGTCAGCGCTTAATAAGCTTGTGGACGGCTTTGGCGAGCGCTTCAAACTCGAGATGAGCGGCGGATCCCGGCGCATATTCACGAACGGTAAGGCCATTCGCCACCGCTTCGGCTACGGCGATTCTCTGGCCAATGGACGGCAGCACTTTCTTCCCCATATTTTCGAGTGACGACGATAGCTCGCGTCCGAGTCGAGTGTTCATCAGTACTTTTGAGGGTACGAAGCGAATACGCGGCCTTTTGGATCGTCTTTCGGCGCGCACTTTCAGGGCCAGCGCGAGCGCGTCCTTCAACGGGAATAAATCCAGAGGAGAAGGGCCGCATGGCAGAAGAGCCAAATCGGCAAGCAGCAGGGCTTGGTGAACAGTCTCCGAATTACCCGGAGGCGTGTCGATGATGACGAGATCGACTTTCTTTTCAGCCGCCCGAACTCGCGACCATAAATCTTCCGCGCTTCCGCCTTTCACCTTCTCGACACAACCCGCCAGCATTCCATCGCCCTGACTAGCCCAAGCCGCGAGGCTGTGCTGCGGATCGGCATCCACTAAGATGACGGTCAGCCCGATAGCGGCGAATTCGGCGGCCAGATTTCCGGCGATGGTCGATTTGCCAATGCCACCTTTGCGTCCCGCGATTGCGATGATAGCCATGGCAAATACTATCAAGGACGGGAAGCGGTCGTAATGCGTTCGATACACTCAACAGGGTGGTTCTGTTGGCGGCAGTATGCGTTCGAGCAATGAATCAAGGCGGGTGATGTGCGTCGCCAGAGTGATGGCTGCGCTCCCATTGTTTGCCGCCGGCATCCTATTAAGCGCGGCGCAATCCATCAGTAAGCCGGTTGCGTTTCAGACAGACAGCGCGGAAATTTTTCAGCAGTCCTGCGTAAAGTGTCATGGCCCGAATATGGCGATGGCCAAGCTGCGCCTGGATTCGGAAGCGGGCGTTTTACGGGGAGGAGCTTCGGGGCCGGCCATCGTACCTGGCAAGAGCGGGGAAAGCCTGCTGGTCAAGCGCATTCTGGGAGCGACGGACGCACCGCGAATGCCCATGGGCGGCGATCCGCTTTCGCCCGATAAGGTCAAACTGATCCGCGCCTGGATCGATGGCGGAGATTTCTCCAGTGTGGGAGCATCGGCATCAAACGAGCCGGCGCAAGCGGAGCCGCAAAGCAACAGTAGGCAAGATTCGGCGCAATTTGCGACGACGGTCCGCCCGATTCTGGCAGCTCGCTGTTATCCGTGCCATGGGCCCGACCTACAGCAGAACGGCCTTCGGCTGGATTCGCTTGCGTCGATTTTGAAGGGCAGCGATTCCGGAAAGGTAATCGACCCGGGCCACAGCGACCAGAGCCGCCTGATACGGCGTTTAATGGCGCAAGAGCGGCCGCAGATGCCCTACGGCGGGCCGCCGCTCTCAGAGAACGATATCGCTGCGATTCGCGGCTGGATTGATGCTGGAGCGCCCGGTCCGGACGCGACGACGCCGATTGCCGCGTCAAAGCCGCTGAAGCATTGGGCGTATATGAAGCCGGTGCGGCCGCAGCTTCCTCACGTAATCGATGCGGCGTGGTGCCGCAATCCGATCGACAACTTTATCCTCGCGAAGCTCGAGAAAGAGGGATTAAAGCCGTCGCCGGAAGCGGACCGGGCTACTTTGATACGCCGCGTCTATCTGGATCTGACAGGTCTGCCGCCGTCCCCGAAAGAAGTGGATGTCTTTCTTTCGGACAAAAGTCCGGGCGCCTACGAGAAAGTTGTGGACCGGCTGCTGGCGTCCCCGCATTATGGCGAAAGATGGGCGCGGCCCTGGCTCGATCTGGCGCGCTATGCCGATAGCAATGGATATGAAAAGGACAGACGGCGCACCGCGTGGGAATACCGCGATTGGGTGATTCGCGCTCTGAATAAGGACCTCTCGTTTCGCGATTTCACGATCGACCAAATTGCGGGAGACATGTTGCCGAATCCAACTCAGGATCAGCTCATCGCCACCGGTTTTCATCGCAATTCGATGCTGAACCAGGAGGGCGGCATCGATGTCGAAGAATACTATTGGTACGGATTGGTGGACCGCGTGAACACGACGGCTTCGGTGTGGCTCGGCTCAACTCTCGGCTGCGCGCAGTGCCACAACCATAAGTTCGATCCTTTCACGCAGAAGGATTATTACCGTTTTCTCGCGTTTTTCAGCAACAGCGAATACAAAGTGGCCGGAAACGGCGATCATTGGACCGAGGAGCCGGAACTCGAGCTTCCAACTCCGGAGCAAGCCAAGCGAAGCACCGCATTGAGGAGCGAGATAGCCCAACTGGAGGCCACGCTCGACACGCAGACTCCCGCGCTCGACGCGGCGCAGCAATCCTGGGAGCGCCGGATGCAAAGCGCAGACAAGCAGTGGCTGGCGCTTCATCCTTCCCGGATCGATTCCGCCGGTGGAGCAACCATGAAACTGCTCGCGGACAACTCGATTCTGACGGCTGGAAAGAATCCGCAGGCGGATACGTACACGATTGAAGCGAAAACGGATCTGCAGTCGATTCGCGCTGTGCGCCTGGAAGTGCTGCCGGATTCGAGTCTGCCGCGTGGGGGACCCGGCCGCGATGCGGAGGGCAATTTTTTCCTCAGCGATTTCGATGTTGAGGTTGCGCCGGCGAACAATCCGCAGGCGAAGCGGCACGTGGTCTGGAGCAACACCATAGCTGACGAATCCCAGGACGGCTACAGCGTGAAAAACCTGATGGGGAAAGAACCCGGTTTGCGTGGTTGGGCAATTGATACGTCCACGGACACGCCTCTGACGCGGCAAGCCGTCTTTGCCGCGGCCGATCCCTTCGGTTTTCCTTCGGGCGCCGTGCTCACCATCACGATGAAGCACGAGATGCGCCACGCTACGCGGAATATCGGGCATTTCCGCTTATCGATCAGTGCGGACAAAGATCCCGAGTTTATTGTCAAAGTGCCGGCGCGGCTGCGGCCTGTGCTGGCCATCCCCGCGGACCGGCGCAGCGAGGAACAGACAAAGCAACTGGACGCCGCTTACCGCGATGTTGCTCCGGAGCTGGATGAAACGCGCAAGCAGATTGCGGACCGTGAAGAGCAACTGAAGAGCTTAGGAATCGTCACCGCCATGGTGATGCGCGAGAAGCCGGGCTTTACCAGGCCGGCGGCGTATATTCGTGAGCGCGGCAGCTTCTTAAGCAAGGGCGACTTGGTGTACGCCGGCGTTCCCGCTATACTGAACCCGCTTCCGAGAGATGCAATGCCGAACCGGCTCGGATTGGCCGAGTGGCTGGTGAGCGACGATAATCCGCTTACCGCGCGAGTGGCGGTGAATCGCTTTTGGGAGACGTTGTTTGGACATGGCATTGTGACGACCAGCGAGGATTTCGGCACGCAGGGCGATCCTCCCACACATCCGGAGCTGTTGGATTGGCTGGCTACCGAATTCATGCGAGACGGCTGGAGCATGAAGAAAATCCAGCGTCTGATGGTGATGTCGGCGGCGTACCGGCAATCCTCGCGCGCCACTCAGGAACTGCTGGCACGCGATCCGTATAACGATCTCTATGCGCGGGGGCCGAGGTTCCGTATCGAAGCCGAAATGGTGCATGACATTGCGCTTTCGGTCAGCGGACTCTTGAGTGATAAGATGTTCGGGCCAAGCGTATTTCCCTATCAACCGCAAGGCGTCTGGAATATTCCGTATAGCGACGACAAATGGGTTCAAAGCGAAGGCGAGGACCGTTACCGCCGTGCGATTTACACGTTTACCCGCCGCAGCGCGCCGTATCCAAGTCTGATGACCTACGATGCGCCGAGCCGCGAGTTTTGCACGGTGAGGCGTGTCCGCACGAACACGCCTTTGCAGGCGCTCACCAGTTTGAACGATCCTTTTTTCTTCGATGCCGCGCGCGCCATGGCGAAACGCATGATCGCGGAAGGCGGAACGACGGTCGCGCAACGAACCACTTACGGATTCCGCCTCGCGGTTTCGCGCGTCCCCTCGCAAGCGGAAACGGATCGCCTGATGAGCTTTTACAATCAGGAGCTCGCCAAGTACCGCCGTGATGAACGGGCAGCCTACGAAACGGCTGGGCTGAAAACTGGCGACGCGACTAACGCGCCGGAGTTCGCCGCCTGGACGATGCTCGCAAACGTGTTCCTGAATATGGACGAGACGATCAGCAAGGAGTAATGCGGTGAATGACATACCCTCTAGCCCCTCAGGCGAATTTCTCAGAGCATTGACCAGGCGGCACTTCTTTAAACAATCGGGATTCGGCGTGGGCGCGGCGGCTTTGACCGGCCTATTGAACTCATCGCTGTTAGGAAGAGATCTAAAATCGGACGCGGTGAATCCGGTAACCGCCAAGCAGCCTATGTTCCCGGCGCAGGCGAAGAGCATCATTTATCTATTCATGGCGGGCGCTCCCTCGCAAGTCGATCTGCTTGATGCGAAGCCGGCGCTTCAAAAGTACGATGGACAAAATGTGCCGGCAGAGCTGATGAAAGGCGAGCGTTTTGCCTTTATCAAAGGCGTCCCGAAGCTGCTCGGCTCGCCGTTCGAGTTTGAGCGCTGCGGAAAATCCGGCGCTGAGATTTCGGAACTGCTGCCGCACCTGCAAAAGATCGCAGATGACATTGCGATCATCAAATCGGTACACACCACGCAATTCAATCACGCGCCCGCGCAGATTTTCATGAACACCGGCTTTCAGATCATCGGTCGGCCGAGCATGGGTTCGTGGATGACTTACGGCCTGGGAAGCGAATGCCAGGATTTGCCCGGCTTTGTTGTGCTGATCTCAGGTGAGAATCAGCCGGACGGCGGTAAAGCGTGCTGGGGCAGCGGGTTCCTCCCGACCGTTTACCAAGGGGTGGAATTCCGCTCGCAAGGCGATCCGGTTCTGTTTCTCACGAACCCGGAAGGTGTTTCGGAAGAAACCAGGCGCGAATCGCTCAACCTACTGAAGAATCTCAATGAGGCGCATCTGGCGAGCAATGGCGATCCGGAGATTCTCACTCGCATTGCGTCCTACGAGATGGCGTACCGGATGCAATCGAGCGTGCCGGAGCTGGTGGATATCTCAAAAGAGCCGGCTTCGATTCACGAATTATATGGAACGGAGCCCGGCAAAAAATCATTCGCGAACAACTGCCTGCTGGCGCGGCGTCT
>Ga0208480_1000032_pt1 | contig 56268 bp, 47 predicted proteins | sample NGESurshal092012_4_FD_184485 | JGI IMG/M metagenome (GOLD analysis project Ga0208480, IMG submission 184485) | Arctic peat soil microbial communities from Barrow, Alaska - NGEE Surface sample F53-1 shallow-092012 (SPAdes) | ecosystem: Environmental > Terrestrial > Soil > Wetlands > Peat ... | reverse complement strand
CCAGGGCACGCGGAGCTTCCCTGGTCCCGAGGCGACGACGATCGACGTCCGCCTGACCGCCGCCGGGAACGCCGCGCTGAACGCCGCGAAGACGCTCCGCCTCACCGCCACGGGTACCTTCCGGCCGACCGGTCGCACGACGGTCACCGCGACGCGGACCTTCGTCCTGACCCGCTCGGTCGCGGTCCGAGCCGCCGTCGCCCGGCTGCCCCTGAGCTTCGAGCCGAACGTCGGCCAGGCCGCCCCCGGCGTGAGCTTCGTCGCACGCGGCACCGGCGCAACCATCGAGCTGACCGGCACCCGAGCCGAGATCGCCGTCGCCGGCTCGAGCGCGCGCCGCACACCCGGCGTACTGTCGATGCGGCTTGCCGGCGCCGCCCCGGATCACCCGATCGCCGGAGCCGGCCTGCTTCCCGGCACCGTGAGCTATCTGATCGGCCGGGCCTCGACATGGCACACCCGTGTGCCGACCTATGCCCAGGTCGTCCAACCGTCGGTCTATCCGGGCATCGACGTCCGCTACACCGGCGCCGGCGCCGGGCTCGAATACGACTTCGACCTCGCCGCCGGAGCCGACCCGAGCCGGATCGCAATCGACCTGTCCGGTGCTGAGACGGTCAGGATCGACAGCACCGGGAACCTCCTGGTCGGGCTCGGCGCCCGGGAGGTCGTCCAGCGTGCACCGGCGATGTACCAGCTCGTCGGTCGCGCTCGGCGGACTGTTCGGGGCGGTTTCCGTCTGCTCGGCCCGCGCCGTGTCGGTTTCGACGTCGGGCGCTACGACCGGTCCGAGCCGCTCGTGATCGATCCGACGATCGACTTCTCGACGCAGCTCGTCGGCAGCGCACCCGGGACCGGCCTGGGGGTCGCGGTCGACCGGGCCGGCGACACGTATGTCACCGGCGAGACCAGCTCGGCCAACTTCCCGACCGAGCACCCACTCCAGGCTCGACCCGGGGGCACGACTCAGAACGCCTTCATCGCGAAGCTCGACCGCTCGGGCGTCCTGGTCTACGCGACCTACCTCGGCGGAGCCGGCTACACCTCGGGCCGGGGAATCGCCGTCGACGCCGCCGGCGACGCCTACGTGACCGGCGCGACGAACTCCACCGACTTCCCGACCACTGCCGGCGCGCTGCAGCGCAGCTACGGCGGGGGGCCGTTCGATGCCTTCGTCGCGAAGCTCGACCCTGCCGGGACCGGCCTCGTCTACTCGACATTCCTCGGCGACACCCACTACGACGAGGGCAACGCGATCGCCCTGGACCCCGAGGACCGGGCCGTCGTCACGGGCAAGACGGTCTCCCCGCAGTTCCCCGTGCTCCACCCGCTCGCGCCCCACACGTCGAGCGGCGCCTTCGTGACGAAGCTCAGCCGCGCGGGTACGCGGCTCGTCTCCTCGAGCGTCCTCGGCGGCACGGCCGCCGGCAACCATGGGGACTCGGGCTTCGGTGTCGCCGTCGACCGCGAGGGGAACACGTACGTCACGGGCGAGACCAACGACACCGGCTTCCCGACCAAGAGCCCGCTTCAGGCCGCGCCCGGCGGAGGGGCGGACGCGTTCGTCGTGAAGATCAATGCCGCCAGCACGCGGCTCGACTACGCGACCTACTTCGGTGGCTCCGGCGACGACGTCGGCCGGGCGATCGTGGCCGACGGTGACGGGAACGCATACATCACAGGTCTGACGACATCCCGTGACCTGCCGACGGCCAGCGCGATCCAGGCGATCGACACGAGCCCGCCGCCGGGGGCTTCCGCGGGGTTCGTCGCGAAGCTCGACCCGACCGGCAACGCCCTCGTCTTCTCGAGCTACCTCGGCGGCGGCGGGGACGACGGTGCCCCAGGCGGGGACGACGGCGACTCAGGGATCGCGATCGATCGGTCGCGCGACGTCTACGTGACCGGCGAGACGTCATCCACCGACTTCCCGCTTGCCAGCCCGCTCCAACGGACCCTCCACGGCCCGGGTGACGCCTTTGTCACCGAGCTCGACCGCAGCGGCTCGTTCCTGCGCTTCTCGACCTACTTCGGCGGCGGCGGGACCGATGCCGGCCTGGCGGTCGCAGTCGACCGGTCGGGCGCGATCCATCTGACCGGGTCGACCGACTCGACCGACTTCCCCCGGCGGGGTCGCCGCCAGCCAGGGCCCAAGCGCTACGCCGCTCCGGGAGACGGCGCCTTCGTCGCGGTCCTACGGCTCGCGGAGCGCTGAGCCGGCTACAGGTCGAGGACCAGGGCGACCGCGTGGTCGACCGCGCGCTGCTCGGGTGCCGAGAGCCGGCCGGCGAAGGTAACGAGACGTTCGACGTCGACGGCTCGGAGTTGCTCGACCATCACACGGGTCGACTCGCCGGCAAGGTTGATCTGAGGGCGAAAGGTCGCGGGCGCCGCGCTGCGTGAGGTCGGCGCGATGATCGCGGTCGACAGGCCCAGCAACTGCTCGGCCTGCACGATCACGGCGTAGCGCGGACCGACCTGTTCACGGCCACGGCTGGTCGTCAGGCGCACGCGGTAGATCTCGCCGCGGGTCATTCCGGCCACTCGGTGCCGGCGGCATCCATGTCTGCCATCACTGCGCGGCGCTCCCTGGCGTCCCTGACATCCGTCGCGAGCCGACCGACCTCTTCGGCCAGTGCAGAGCGCTGAACACGCTGGCGCCCTGCTTCCACCAAGGCGGTCCGCACGGCTTCGGACTCGTTGCGTCCCTCCCCCATCAGGAGCGCCAGGGCCCGCTCCGACGGCTCGTCCAACCGGGCGCGGACGACTCGTGAGGACATCGGCTCACCGTAGCACACCGTGTGCCACAGCTTTCCGGCGCAGCTTATATAGGTAACCGCTATGCAGGAATCTCTGATTATGTCGCCTCGGCATGATCCGGGCCTCTGTTCCCGCCGTATCGGTAGTCACGCTGCATCTACTCCAGAGCTAGGGAACGAGGAAGACCATGCCGATGTTGGAGCGCGAGGCGCCAGCAGCACCAGATGACAACCCGACGCTTGACGCGATCGAGACGATCCGAGCCGTGCTGATGGCCGCCGTGGAGAGCGACGACGGCGTCGGCGAGCTCGTGAAGGAGACGGATCCGCAAGACGGTCACGCCGCGGATCCCGAGGCACCGCCGGCCGTCCCAGCCGGGCCGTTCGGCCACGGGAAGATCCGTCTGCATGGCCGCGATTGACCGCTTCGAAGCGGCGTCGGCGCCACGGTGAGGCGTCAGGCCACCGCGCCCGCTGCTAGGCCGCGGTGGCGAAGCTCTCGACCGGTCCGGCCGTCGTGCCACCGGCGTTGGTCGCGACCAGGCGATACACGTAGACCGTCCCGGGAGCCAGGCCGCCGATCGGCAGCGAGACCGTCTGGGGCCCGGCGATCGGGCTCGCCTCGTCGACCGGGCTCAGCGCGCCGAAGCTCGTCGTCGTGCCGAACTCGAACGCGAACGTCGTCTGTTCCCCGAGCGCGTCGACCGTCCCCGTCAGCGTCGCGCCGGTCTGCGTCGCGGCGGACACTCCGCCGGTCGTGACGGCCGGTGGACCGCCCGGACCTGTGGTCACGCTCATCACCGACCCGGCGGACGTCCCCGACGCGTTCGTCGCCACGAGGCGGTAGTAGTAGTAGGTCGTGTTCGCCGTCAGGCCAACCGCCACCGCCGAAACCGACTCGGTGGACCCGGCGCTGTCGAGCTCGACCGGCGTCGTGATCGCACCGAAGCTGGTCGTCGTCCCGTACTCGAACGCGAATGCCGTCGCCTGACCTTCTGGGTCGACCTGTCCCGCGAGGGTCGCGGTGGTGTCGCCGATCGACGTCGGCCCCTGCGTGAGGACCGCCGGAGCGCTCGGCGCGCCGGTTGTCGTGAAGCTGGCCACCGCCCCGAACGTCGTGCCGAGCGAGTTCGCGGCGACGACGCGATAGAAGTACGTCGTGTTGGGGCGCAGGCCGGTGAGCGAGCCGGTGGCGGCGACGGCGCTCTGACCCGAGCCCGCGTCGACGAGACCCGTGATCGACCCGAAGCCGGTCGACGTGCCGTACTCGAAGACGTACGATGTCGCAGCGCCCCCGGGGCTGACCGTGCCAGCGAGCGTCGCGCCGGAGCCTGTGATTCCCGACGCGCCGGCCGTCGTGGCGGTCGGTGCCGTCGCCGCAGGACCGAACTGGGCGTAGGAGATCTGCTGGGTGGTTCCAACGCTCGTGAACGTTCCGCCGGCATACAGCGTGTTCCCGTCCGGCGTCAAGGCCAGGGCGTCGACCAGGCCGCCGTTCATCACCGGCGTGAAGGTCCCCACGTTGCCGGTGCTCGGGTCGAACGACGCGAGGAAGCGCACAGCCGTGGATCCCGCCGTCGCGAACTGGCCTCCTGCATACAGCGTGCTCCCGTCAGGCGAGATCGCGAGGGCGAGTGCGTTGAAGTTCAGGTTTGCGTCGAAGGCGGTCGCCACGCCGGTCGTCGCGTCGAATCCGGCGAGGCGATTCTCGGTGGTCGAGCCGTTGACGGTCGTGAACGTTCCGCCGGCAAACACCGTGGCGCCGTCCGGCGACACCGCCAGGGCGTCGATCGTGTTGTTCACGTTCGGGTTGAAAGCGGTAGCGACACCGGTCGACGTGTCGAACGCGGCGAGCCGATTCTCGGCGATCGAGCCGTTGACCATCGTGAAGATGCCGGCGGCGTACAGCGTCCTGCCGTCCGTGTCAACGCGAGGGCGGCGACGTTGCTGTTGACGCCCGGGTTGAACGCCGTCAGGAGACCGGTCGTCATGTCGAACGCGACCAGGCGCGATGCCGCCGTCGAGCCGTTGACGCTCGTGAAGGTGCCGCCGACGTACAACGTGTCACCGTCCGGCGACACGGCCAGCGCGGCGACTGTGTTGTTGATGCTGGGTTTGAAGCTCGTATCCAGCGTGCCGTCCGGGTTGATCTCGATCAGCCGGTTGTGGGTCGTGCTCGCGCCGGCGAACTCGAAGGCCCCGGAGACGAAGACGTTCACTCCTGACAACCCCTCGACCCCTGACTGAATCTTTGGTCTGCGCCCATAGATCGGCGAACCTCGGTGCGAACCTCGTCTGTCTCCGCGCAGCCTGGTCGGCAATCTAACCGCCCGCGAGTCACCCGTCAAACGAAATAGAGAGGCAATAGCTAGGTTCTCGCTGCGGATCGGCGGCTCGTCGGACTGCCGTCGTGGAGTTGCGACTCAGGGGCGCGGTCGGATGACCACGCCGGGCAGGCCGTCGAAGCCCGCGACGTCGGCCGTTACGACCGTTCGTGCGTGGGCGCGGGCCGTGGCCGCGATCAGCAGGTCGTGGGCTCCTCGCCGCCGTCCCGTCGTCCGCGCGTGGGCCAGCAGCTCGGCGTGCACCCTCGCGGTCGGCAGGTCGTAGGGCTCGACGGGTATCAGGACGAGCAGCGAGTCCACGAACGCGCGCCTCGCGCTCTTGTGTCGGTCGTCGGCGAGCTCCACTCCGACGAGCAGCTCGGCTGCCGTGATCGCGGCGATCGCGACATCGTCCGCGTCGGCTATCAAATCGCCGATCGCGAGGCTCGTACGCTCGGCGGCGATCAGGATCGTCGTGTCGAGGATCAGTCGTTCCAGCTTCGATCCTCGCCTTCCACGCCGGCTCGCAACAGAGCCAGGTCATCTGGCCAGCGCTCGTCGACGGGCTGTGCTCGCAGGAGGTCCTTGACGGCGCGGCCGGTGGCGCCGGCGGCGGGTCCCACGCTCGCGATCACCCGTCCGCGGCGCTCCACAAGGAAGGTCTCGCCGTCGTGCTCGACCTGGTCCAGCAGATCCGAGAAGCGCCGCGCCGCTTCGGTGGCTGTCAGCCGCCGCACATAATCAGATTATCGGATCAACGTCCGAGCGGGTCGAGCTCGACGAGCGGGAAGGCCCGGTGGCGGCGCGGCGGCACGAGGAAGTTCTGACGGCGAGTCGTGGTGATGAAGCGCTCGATCCCGGCGTGGGCCGCAGAGACCGCGAACTGCCCGACGAGGTCGGGCGAGGCCTGATTGCGCCGCAGTGTGGCGAAGAAGTCGGCGGTCGGCACGAACATCGCGAACTGAAGCTTCGGCTGGAGCGATCCGTCGGGGACGTCCATCGCGTCGAGCCCGGCCCCGTCGGCCCGGATGTGGAGTGGTGTGCTGTCGGGGGCCCGCGACGAGCGCTGGAGCGCGGTCAGGTGGCCGAGCCGATGGGCGCCGCCCGGGGTGTCGAAGCCAGCCGCGTTCTGCGCCGCGTCGCCAGGGTCGCGGAACGTGTTGTCGAGAAAGGCCGGGCCGCCGCCGTCTGTGAACTGGTCGGCGTTGCCCTGGGTGGGCGGAGGGTTCGAGCGGAACATGCACTGGACGCGGTCGAGGTACGGCTCGGCGTAGAACTGGCCGAGGTCCTCGATCACGTGCGAGAGGTGCATGATCGACCCCCGGTCGAAGTAGTCGCCGGGCCGGGCGCTCGTCAGCACGCTCGACGGGTTGCCCGCGAACGTCGTGACCGCCGGCGGGCCCGAACCGATGACCTGCTGGTCGGTGAAGCCCATCCACATCGGCGACTCCGGGTTGACCCGGCCGGCGAACGCCAGCCCGTGGGCGTCGGCAACCTTCCGCGGGAGCCCGATCTGCTGGAACATCAGCCGGCGCGACGTGACGCGGAGGAGTCCGTGGAGACCCGACGCTCCGACCCGCCGACCACCGAGGCTGGCCCTCCCTCCCACGAGATACTCGAGGACCTCGCCGAGGATCGCGCTCGAGTCGCTGCGCAGGACGACGACCAGGTCGTTGGACTCGATCGCGACCGGCACGTCGAAGGTCTGCTTCGAGACGCCGGGGTTCGACGGGCTGACGTCGGTCGGCCCCGGTACGGCCTCCTCGAGCGCCGATCGGCCGGGGTCGGAGAGCAGCCTCGGCACCGTCCCGGCGACGAGCGATCCGTCGATGCCACCCGGCATGCGAGCGAAGTACGGGACGCCGTATGCGACCACGACGAACACGCCGCGCGGGCTGAACGGGTAGGTCCGCTCGACGGTGGCGAGTGCTCTGGTCATCCGCTCCTGGTCGGCCCGGGTCGGCCGGCGCGAGAGGGCGATCGTCGTGTAGCTCGTGTAGAGCGGCGGGAACCGCACGACGACCCCGTCGACCGCTCGGGCCGGCTCGACGAAGTCGTTGACGTCGAACTGGATCTCCGGCAGGGCTCGCCGCCCGGCGGCCGCCGCCCGTCGCGGGGTCCGGGCGAGCGCGTCGAGTGCGCCCAGCGTCGACGTCGCAAGCCCGAGTCGCGCGGCCGACGCCAGCAGCCGCCGCCGGGTCAGCACCGCCGAGGCCAAACCGGCGCCGCCGACGTCTGACGCTCCCACGGATTCCATCGGCGGACTGCCGCGGCGACCGGCCTATGGGCCGGCTACGAAGCTCTTCACGATGCCCGTCGCCGAGCCGTTCGCGTTGCTGGCCACGATCCTGTAGAGGTACGTCTGGCCAGGCGTGAGGCCGGTGATCGTCAGCGAGACCGACTGCGAGCCGAAGCCCGAACCCGCGTTGTCGACGGCGCTCAGCGACCCGAAGTTCGTCGTCGTGCCGTACTCGAAGGCGAACGACGTCGGGCTCGCCTGCGGGTCGACCCGGCCGTTGAGCTTCTCGCTCGTCGACGAGACCGACGTCGCCGCCCCGCTCACGACGACCGGCGCGGCCGTCGGTCCGGTCGTGAAGCTCATCACCGCTCCAGTGCTCGTGCCGGTCGCGTTGCTTGCCACGACCCGGTAGAGGTACGTCGTGTTGGTGCTCAGGCCGCTCAACGTGCTCGTCACCGCCTCCGGGCTGTTTCCAGAGTCGAGCTCGACGACCGGGGCGATCGAACCGAACGTCGTCGACGTCCCGTACTCGACCGTGTACGCCGTCGCCTGGCGGCTCGGGTTGACCGTGCCGGCCACGACCGCGCTTGTGTTCGCGACCGCGACGGGGGCCTGTGTGACAACGACCGGGGTCGCCGCCGGGCCCGTCGTCGTGAAGCTCGCGACGGTCCCGAACGCAGTTCCGTTCGCGCTCGTCGCGACGACACGGTAGTAGTACGTGGTCGCCGGTGAGAGCCCCGCCAGCGACCCCGTGAAGGTCACCGGAGACGCTCCGGAACCGGCGTCGGCGACCGATGTGATCGACCCGAACGAGAGCGTCGTCCCGAACTCGAAGACGGCCTTCGTGTCGACCCCGTTCGGCGTCACCGTGCCGGCCAGGCCCGCCGTCGTGTCAGTGACACCGCTGGCCGCGCCGGTCGTGACGGTGGGTGGGCCGCTGACGGCGATCGAGCTGCTCGCGTCCCCGCAGGCGGTGCTCGCCGCGGCATTTCCGCCGTCGCCGCTGTAGCGCGCCACGAATCGATAGGTGCCGGCCGTCGTCGGTGAGAACGATCCCGACGAGTATGTGCCGTCGCCGGTGACGGTCTCGACGAAGGTCGCGACCGGAGTCACGCAGGTCAGGTCGCCGGGCCCGTAGAGCATGAACGTCACTGCCCCGGTGGGACTCGAACCGCCGGCCAGCGTCGACGTTGCCGAGATCTCGCCACCGAGCTGGCCGGTCGGCGCGACCTGGATCGCGATCGTCGGCGTCGCCTGGGCGGCCGGCGTCCAGGTCACGGTCACCTCGCCGTTGCCGCCGTTGATCGTTCCCTGGTTGGCGCCGCTCGTGATCGCGACGTTGCCGGCACCCGGGTCCGCGTAGCTGCTGCCGCCACCGCCGCCGCCGCCGGCACCACCGCCGCCGCCGAAGGTCGAGCCGCCGCCGCTGCCGCCACCGCCGCCGAAGCGCCCGCCGCCGGCGCCGCCGCCCGCGCCGCCCCCGGAGGTGTTCGCACCCACTGCACACTGTCCGCCACGATTGGGATCGGTGCACGGGAAGTTGCCGACGCCGCCGACCCCACCGGACCCGGACGAGCCGTTCGCTCCATCGCCGCCGTAGCGCGGATCGGTCGGGTCTGCACCGGGAGAGTGGAGACCGGGCTCGAGACCGCCTGTTCCGCCTGACGTGGGTGTGGCGCCGGTCCCGGATACTCCGGCCCCGCCGCCGTCGACGGTCGTACCCCCGTTCGCGCCGGTCGTGCCGCCGCCGTCGCCGCCGGCTCCGCCGAGCGCGTTGCCCTGACCGCCGACGCCGCCACCGCCACCGCCGCCCGCAGCGACCAACGTGCGGTCCGCCAGACCACAGGTCAGCGACGCACAGCCGCTCGGGTCGACGCGGATGTCCGAGGACCCGCCGGCGCCTGAGCCGTTGCCGCCGTTGAAGGCCGTACCGCCGTTCGCGCCGCTCGCGTCACCAGGGGCGCCGGCGACGCCGCCGTTCGAACCCCCGAAGCCGCCGAGACCGCCGGCCCCGCCCGACGGGCCGTTCATCATTCCGCCACAGCGCTTGGCGGCCGTGCCGTTGACGCCGGCGCCGGCTACGTCGACCTGGATCTGCGCTCCGGGTGTCAGAGCCAGCGTCGCCGCGGCCTCGCCGCCGCCGCCACCCGGTCGCCCGGTTATGTCGCTCACCGCCGCGCAGCCGTTGGCGGCCGCGCCCGAGATGAAGTAGTGGCCGCCCTGTGCCCCGACGACCGTAAAGCTGCCCTGGGTGACGCCCGACGGGACGGTGAACGTGTCGGAGCCGACCGTTGTGTAGGTGCAGGTCATCGGGCTCGTGCCGGACAGCACGCCGGTGGCCCCGCACGGACCGACGGCGACGGTCGACGAGGCACTGGCGACGTCGATCACCGCGACGAGCGCGACGACGCTCGCTAGCGCGGTCAGGCGGCGGCGCGCGATAGCCGATCGCGAGCGGGAACGGCGGGGGGGTCTGGGCACTTCAGCTCCAAGTTCGAGGGTTCGAGGCGCGGACGCATTTTGCCTAGGCATTCTATCTACTTATAAACTATTGATCCGCGGACCGGCCTGTCAAGTCGCAGGGTGGGCAGCCTCGATCGAGCGGGGAAGTCGACGCCTCAGCGCTTCGTCACGTACACGAGCTCACCGCTCGGAAGCCGGTAGACCTGCCCGATGCTCGTCGCGCCACCGCTCACCGGGACGCGTCGGTCACCCGGCTTGAGCGGCAGCAGCTGCTGGTTCTTGCCGACGACGACAGACGACGCGCCGTTCGTCTTGTCGGCGCTCGCTCCGCGCTTGGCGACGAGCTGGCTGATCCCGATCCCGGCGATCAGGAAGGCGACGGCGAGGACGATCCCGAGGTCGAACATGTTGACCAGGCCGTCGAGCGGATCTCCGGCCCGGTCGGCGTGCGGCTGGGCGCGTCGGCGGACGTCGGTCATCGGGCCGGCTCCGGGTCGGGCTCAGGGTCGGGCTGCCCGACCGTCTCGAGCTGCGCCGTCACGAACTCGACGACCGAGAGATCCTGCGCGTACATGCGGTCGCGGACGAGTGAGATCCCGAACGCCAGCATGCCGACGAGGAGACCGACCACCGTGACGCTGAAGGCGATCCTGAGCTTCGCGGTCAGCTCGGCCAGGTCGCCTCCGGCGAGCGCGCTCAGCGCGGGCGAGAGCGGGATCAGCGTGCCCATCAGCCCGAGTGCCGGGCCGGCGCGGACGAGCAGCCGCGTGCGCTCGAGGCGGCGCAGCGAGCCGAGATCGAAGTCGGCGAGGTTGATCGCGACGAGGTTCGCGTCGACCGGTGAGTTGGCGACGGCGGCGAGGATCCGCACGAAGACCGTCTGCATCGCCCGACTGGAGGCCAGGCCAGTGAGGTGACGGGTCGCGAGCGGGCGATCGCCGCTGAGCAGGGCCTCGCGGGCCGCGCCGGTCGCGCGGGCGACGAGCACCGGGTTGCGACCCCGCCGGCGGACGAGCTCGACGACGAGCGAGCCGAGCTCGACGAGGACCCAGGCCAGCGCCAGCACGGCGCCGACGAGGACCGGCACGCGGAGCGTGTTCGAGATGTGGAAGACGAAGTTCTCGAGCGAGGCGAGCGGAATCGTCATCGTGGGGTGGTCGATCATGGGGTTCCGGCCTCTGTTCGTCGCAGGAAGGGGAAGTCGAGCTCGAGCAGGACGCCGAGCACGAGCAGCACGAGCAGCAGCCCGCCGCCCAGCCAGCCCACGGAGCTGCCGGCAACCGCGTCGTCGCCTGAGGGGTCGCTCGTCAGCTGGAGCGTCGAGAGCGGGCTCGCGGCCGTCGCTCCGCCGGCCGCCGCGCCGGTCGGCGGGTCGATCACCACTCCGGAAAGGGTCGCCGCCGTCGGCGAGCCGTGGCCGGCGGGCGGCGAGCGGACCGCGGACGGGCCGGCCCCGGGCTTCGCGCTCGTTGGGCGACCAGAAGCGGGCGCAGCGGCCGACCGCACAGCCGGGGCGCTGTGACCCGTCGTGCTCGGGGATCCCGAGCCCGAGAGCGGCGAACCGCCGCCCGCGCCACCGCTCCCACCGTTGCCGCGAGGTCCGGTCGAACCGGTGCCGGGCGAGCCGCGGCCGCCTCCACCGGTGCTCGGCGGGCCGCCGTTCCCGGTCGTGCCTGCGGCAGACGTGGTCGTCGTCGGGCCACCGGGGTTCGTGCCGAGGGTCGGCGCTCCGGAGGCGACGAGGACGAGCGCGGCGTCGGCGCACGTCCCGACCACCGCGGCGTTCGCCGAATCACCGCCGTAGCCGGCCACCCAGCGGTACGTGCCGGTGGCAGTGACGGTGGCCGCGGTCGCCTGATAGGCACCGTCTCCGGTGACCGTCGCCGTCGACGCGGCGACCGGCGTCTGGCAGGAGGTGTCGCCGGGCCCGTAGAGGTGGAACGTGATCGCGCCGGTCGGCTTCGACCCACCCGACAGGGTGGCCGTCGCCGCGCTCTGGGCGCCGAGCACGGCGCCTGCGGGAGCGGTCGTCGAGAGGCCGGGCGCGGCCGGGGCCGGGGGCGTCCAGGTGACGGTGACCTGGCCGTTGCCGCCGTTGATCGTCGGGCTGCAGGCTGCCCGCGAGGTCGAATCGCAGTTCGCGTCCGGGGTCAGCGCGACATTGGTCGCAACGGTGGCCGCGAAGCTGCTGCCTCCACCCCCACCCCCGCCGGCCCCGCCGCCGCCGCCCGCTGTTCCGCCGCCGCCGCTCGCTCCTCCGCCGCCATAAAGTCCGGCCCCGCCGCCGCCGCCGGCACCACCGCCCGATGCCGTCGCCAACGTCCCGCACTGCCCTCCGAAGGTCGGATCGGTGCACAACGTGTTGCCGACGCCCCCGACCCCACCCGATCCCTGCGTTCCGACCGATCCGTCCCCGCCGTAGCGAGGATCGCCAAGGTTCGCCCCACTCGCGTGCCGGCCGGGATTGAGGCCGGCGGCGCCGCCCGCGGTGGCGCTCGCTGCGAAGCCCGAAGCCGCCGGATTTCCGCCGTCGGGGAAGCCGCCGCAGCCGTAGCCCGGATTATTCACCGGATCGCCGCCCTTCGTCCGCGGACAGCTCGTGTTGTCCGCGCCGCCGACACCACCGAAGGCACCGGTCGCGTTGGTGCCCTGTCCGCCGATTCCGCCGGCCCCGCCCCCGCCGGCGCCGACGAGGACCCGGTCGGCGAGCGCGCAGGTCAGCGCGGCGCAGCCAGCCGCGGCGACGCGCACGTCAGAGGCCCCGCCGCCGCCGGATCCGTTGCCGCCGTTGGTCGGGGCACTCCCGCCGTTACCGCCGCCGGCGTCCCCCGGACCTCCGGCCACGCCGCCGTTCGAGCCTCCGAAGCCGCCGAAGGCCCCCTGGCCTCCCTTCGGACCGTTCTGCATGCCACCCGAGCGGCTCGCCGCGGTGCTGTTCACGCCCCGCCCGGCGACATCGACCTGGATCACCTGCCCGGCGCTCACGCTCAGCGACGCCGACACCGCGCCACCGGCGCCGCCTGAGCGCCCGGTGATCGCGCCTCCGGGATCCGCGTGCTGGGCATCCCCGTCGATGAAGTAATGCCCGCCGGCGGCACCGACGACCGAGAAGTCCAGACGCGTCACCCCGGCCGGCACGGTGAAGGTGTCGGAGCCAACGGCCGCGTAGGTGCAGACCAGCGTCGCCGCGCCCGAGAGGACGCCCGTCGAGCCGCAGCTGCTCGTCGCGGCGAGCGCCTCGCCCCCGGCACCGGCACCCGCACCCGCACCGGCAATCAGAACCACCATGACGGCGGCTCCGAGGAGGCCGGCGCCGGCGATGCCCAAGCGGCGCCTCACGTGGACCGCCGCGCCGTCCATTTCACGGTCACCTGTCCGTCGCCGTGGTTCACGGCGCCGGCGTTGGGACCCGCCTGGAATCCGACGCCGGTCGCCGATCCGGCGGCGAAGCTCGCGCCGCCGCCACCGCCGCCGCCGCCGCCGCCGCCACCGCCGAATGAGCCGCCCCCACCGCTGCCGCCGCCTCCGCCGAACAGACCGCCTCCACCCCCGCCACCCGCACCACCGCCGGAGGTCTTCGCGTCGGCGCTGCACTGGCCGCCAAGACTCGGGTCGGTGCACGGCAGGTTGCCGGCACCGCCGACTCCTCCTGCGCCGAGCACGCCCGCGGCGCCGTCACCGCCGCTCCGCGGGTCGTTCGCCCGCGCGTTCGCTGCGTGGCGGGCGGCGTTGCGCCCGGCAGCACCTCCGGACGTGAGCGTCCCGCCCTGGCCGGATACGCCGGCGTTGCCGCCGTCGACCGCGGCTCCCCCCGGCGCGCCGGCGGGACGGCCTCCGTCACCACCCGCACCGCCCACGGCGTTGCCCTGGCCCCCGCCGCCGCCGTCACCACCACCCCCGGCCGCAACCAGGAGTCGAGCGCCGGGCGGGCAGCTCAGCGCCGCGCACCCGGTGACCGCCGCCCTGACGTCCGAGGAGCCGCCGCCGCCGGAGCCGTTGCCACCGTTGAACGCCGTCCCGCCGGCGGCCCCGCCGGCGTCTCCAAGGCCGCCCCTGATGCCGCGATCCGAGCCGCCGAATCCACCGTGGGCTCCCCGCCCGCCGGAGGGGCCGCCGTCCATGCCGCCCGAGCGGCTGGCCGCGGTCCCGTCGGCGCCCCTTCCGGCGACGTCGATCTCGAGCACCTCGCCCGGGACGACGGCCAGCGTCGCTGTGAGCTCGGCCCCTGCGCCACCCGGGAGCCCGGTGATGTCACCGGCCGGCGAACCGCCGTGGGCGGCGTCGCCGGCGGTGAAGTAGCGGCCGCCGGCTGCGCCGATCACGTCGATGGCGGCCCGCGTCACGCCGGCGGGAACTGTGAAGACGTCGGAGCCGGGCGTTCGGTAGGTGCATGCATACGCGGCGGCTCCAGAGAGGGTCCCGGTCGAGCCGCAGGCGCGGCGCGGGACCGTCGGCGGTGCGGCGGTCGCGGTTGGCGGCGCTGGCGCTGCCTGCGTTGAGGGCTTCGGCGGCCCAACGGCGCGCGGCGAGGACGACGTGCCGGTGCCCGAGCAGGCCGCGACGCCCAGACAGGCCAGGGAGAACCCCGCCGCAACCGCCAGCCGGCTCACGAGCGCGTCACTTCAGGCAGACCGCGAAAGCCGTCGTCATCGTCCCACCCGGGGAGCCCTGGCCACCGGATTCGGAGCGCGCGGTCCATGAGTTGATCGCGGCGGACGAGGGCGAGAAGCCGACGCCGACGCCGGCCGCGTCGGCCGGGAAGCTGCCCGTCAGATGAAGTCCCTGCTGGGGCGAGCCGGACTGCGGACCGGTGCTCGCGCCCCCGGAGATCAGCTCGTCGGAGCCCGGACAGCTGGCCGTCGCCGTTGTCGCGGCACTCGCCGGCAGCGGCCCGGGGACGCTTGTCACGGCGACCTGGGTGTGGCCGCGCTTCGCGGAGCCGCAGATCGCAAAGGCCGTGGTCTCGACGCCCGAGCCCGTCCGCCCGCCGGCGTCGGCGACGGCACTCCATGCGGTGGGATCGGTCGAGCCGGCCACCGCCGTAACTCCGGCGGCGTCGCTGGGGAAGCTCCCGATCAGGTGCAGGCTTGGCGAGGCGGATCCCTTGGTCACGCTCGCGAGGCCGCCGCCGCCAATCACGCGGTCACCGGCGGGGCAGACGGCGGTCGGTCGGACGGTGGTCGTCGCCACCGCCGGGCCGGGGAGCGTCGCCACGACGATCGTGGGCGTCCCGAGCGGGCTCCCGCCGAGGCAGATCGCGTAGGAGGTCGTCACGCCGCCGAGCACGAGTTGGCCCCCGGTGGCCCCCAACCCGATCCAGCCCGCCGCCCGCGCGCCCGAGCTCGTCAGCGGCTTCGCGTCCGCTCCCGCCGGCAGCGTGCCGTCGGCGTGCAGGCTCGACGGCGGTCGGCCGCCGCCGATCAGGGTTGTCGAGACCCCCCCGCCGGAGAGCGTCGCTCCCGCTGCGCAGAGCGCCGGAGCGGCCACGGTCGCGGCCGGCGCGGCCGGCCCGCGGAGGGTGACGGCGGCCACCACGCGCGCGGGCGATTGACCCGCGGGAGGGACCGACGTGCTCCCGTTGGGATGGAGCGGCGGCGTCGAGCAGGCTGAGAGCGCTCCGGCGAGCAGTCCGACCGTAGCGACACTCGCCACAGCCCGCCATGCGCTTGGATACATTGTGCCTATGATAACTGCGGTGGGGACGTCGAGAATGTCGCGCCTTGCCCCGACCAACGTGCTCGTCGGGATCGACGACACCGACAATCTCGAGAGCCCCGGCACGGGCCGGCTGGCGCGGATGCTCGTGGAGAGGATCGACGAGCTCGGCCTCGGCTCGCCGCTCGGCGCGACCCGACACCAGCTGCTCGTCGACCCGCGGATCCCCTACACGTCGCACAACTCGAGCGTCTGCATCGCCCTTGCAGTGGCGGACCCAGCGGCCCTCGGCGCGATCACGAAGGCCGCGGCCGAGTTCCTCGAGCGGATCGGCGCCGAAGGCTCGGACCCGGGCCTCGCGGTGACGGGCGCCGGCGACTGGGAGCGCTCCAACGCGCGAGCGCGCCTCTCGGCCTTCGGCTCGCTCGCCAAGCGCGACGTGCTCAACCAGGCCTCGGCCCGCGCGCTCGCGGATGACCTGGGCATCCACCTCTCGCCACACGGCGGTGACGGCGGGGGCATCATCGGTGCGCTCGCCGCGGTCGGACTGCACTGCTCGGGAGACGACGGCCGGTTTCTCTGGATGCCGGGCATGCGGGAGGTCGGGGGAGAGCAGATCTACGGCGAGCTGCTCGCCGCGGTGCCACTGGACGTCGCGCTCGATCCGAGCGGAGTCGAGCCCGCGCCCGACGACCTGATCGAGCTGGGTGACTGGGTGCGCCCGATCCTGCGAGACGGGCGCTCCGTGCTTCTGCTCGACCCCCCTGCCGCCGACTCCGGCAACCCGTCCGGGGTGGCCGGCGGCCGTCAGCGGTGGGTTGCCGCGATCAAGGAGACCGTCAAGGCGTACTAGGCGGCGCCTGCGACCTCGACCTGAGCGCGGCCGAGCGCAGGGTCGCTCGCGCGGCGCAGCGCCGACGCGAGGCCCCAGCCCATCGCACCGGCGACCGCGCCGAAGGCCAGGTCGAGGACGACCAGCCGGCTGAGTCCGGCGCCGGCCACCGAGACGAGCGAGGGCCAGAGCTCGGCCATCGGGATCCCACCGGTCAGACTCCGGCCGAGCGGGGCGATCCAGCCGACCGCGAGCAGGACGATCGCCCCGAGCACGGCCAGCTTCACGGCATTCCCGGCGATCGACGGCCGCGCGGTCAGCGTGGCGTCGATCAGGACGCCGGCGATCGCGTAGTCGGCGACCCCGTAGATGCCGTCCGGGGAGATGCCGAGGGCGAGCACGAGCACGGCGGACACGATTCCGACGCCGGCACCCCAACCCCGGCCGGCGATCAGACGGGCGGCGACCAGCATCGTCAGCCAGCCGAGCGCGCGGTGGCCGGGCAGGCCGAGCGGAACCTTCCAGGCGGCGAAGCCGATCACGCCGGCGGTCGTGACCGCGCCGGCCGTGACCCGCTGCCAGGGCTGATGTGCGACGCGACTCGCGGTGGGCTTCGAGTTCGATCGCCGCCGCGACCACTTCCGCCTCGAATCGGTTGCGGCGCTCATCGACCTCTCCTCACGCTTACGGGACCCGTTGGCCGAGGACTCTATCGCTCCGGCCGGCGGCGGTGTCAAGGATTTGCAAGCTAGGCAATGCATAAATAGGCTAGGCTCGCCTGCGTGTTCCCTGGTCGTCGGGAGTGTCTGCTCGTGGCGGCGACGGTCGCGGTGGTCGCCGGCGGCGCGAGCGCCACGGCCACGCCGTCGAGTCCGTGCGGGGCGGCCGGTGTCCTGTCGGGGTCGGGGCCGTTCACCTGCACCTACGAGATCGTCGGCTCGGACACGTTCACGGTGCCCGCCGGGGCGTCGGAGGCGGAGGTCTCGGTGGTCGGCGCGATGGGCGGCCATTACTTCATCGCCGGCGACGCGGCCCACGGCGGATCCCCGGCAGGCGACCTGACGGGGCGGCCTGGAGGGCCCGGCGGCGGGGCGAGCTCGACGCTGGGCCTGGCGCCGGGCGACGTGCTCGAGGTGGACGTCGCGGGGATCGGCGCGAACGCGACCGCGGCGAGCCGATCCGGCGGAATGATGAACGGGCCGTCGGGCGGGTCGGGCGCACTCGGGGGGTTCGGTGGCTCGAACGGCGGCGTGGCGAACGGCCCGGGCGACGCGAGCGGGGCGGACGGGGGCACGGCGTTCAACGGCGGCAACGGGTCGGGCGGAGGCGGGTCCTCGGACGTGCGCGACGCAGCCGGCGGCTGCGCGGCGCTGACCTGTCCGCTGTCGGCGCGCCTGCTGGTCGGCGCGGGCGGCGGTGGGGGCGGCGGAACCGGCGGCCAGGGCAACGCGATCGGCGCGTTCGGCGGCGCGGGCGGCGCTGAGAACACGGGGTGTCCGCGGACGGCCGCCGGCGACCCGGCGACCAATCCCGGCTACGGCTGCGGCGGCTTCCCGGATGGTGGCAACCCCGCCGTGTCGGGGTTCGCGGCGACATCGAGCATGGGCGGGGCTCCGGGGCTGAACCCGGGGCGCCACCTCGCGACGACGACTCCCGGCGATCCGCGCTACGGCGGTGACGGCACGGGCGGCGCGGCTGGGGCCGGTGGCGCGGGCGGCGCCGGAAACCTGCCGTGCACGGACCCGAGCCTGGGGGGTCAGTGCGGCGCGTCGTCGACCACCGCGGGCGGCGGTGCGGGTGGCGGTGGCGGGGGCGGCTACTTCGGGGGCGGCGGAGCGAGCGGCGGCGGGGGGAGCTTCGGCGGCGGCGGGGGTGCCGGGGGAGGCGGCGGCGGGGGAAGCAGCTTCGCGGCGCAGTCGACGGCTGCGACGGTGCTGAGCCCTGGGGTCAACGCGGGAACGATCAACGGCGGCAACGGCCAGGTGACGATCACCTGGTCGACATCGGGCCTCGCGTCGCCGTCGCTGTCGAGCGCCGCGTCGGGATCGGTCGCCACCGGCGGGGCGATCTCGGACTCGGCGACGCTCTCCGGCGGGTCGTCGCCGACGGGGACGATCACCTTCCAGCTGTTCGGACCCGGCGACACGTCGTGCACGACGCCGATCGCGACGTCGAGCGCCACGGTGACCGGAGACGGGACCTACGGGTCGTCCCCGTTCACGGCTACGACGCCGGGCGCCTACCGGTGGGTGGCGGGCTACGGCGGGGACGGGGCGAACAACTCGACCGGCGGGGCGTGCGGGGCGACCGGCGAGTCGGTGACCGTGGTCGCGCCGCTGGCGTCCCCGTCGTTGTCGACGGTCGCGTCGGGAAGCGTCGTCGCGGGTGGCCAGATCTCTGATTCCGGAGCGCTTTCGGGAGGGTCAGCGCCGTCGGGGACGATCACGTTCACGGTGTTCGGCCCCGGCGACACGTCGTGCTCCACGCCGCTGGCGAGCTCGTCGGCCGCGGTCAGCGGAAACGGCACGTACGCGTCGGCGCCGTTCACCGCGGCGACCGCGGGCACCTACATGTGGGTGGCGCGGTATGGCGGCGACATGGCGAACAGCCCGGCCTCCGAGGCGTGCGGGGCGAGTGGCGAGTCGGTCAGCGTCAGCACCCCGACGGCGTCGACGGTCTGCGGCGCGACGGGCGTGCTGTCCGGGTCGGGGACTCTGACCTGCACCTACGACGCGGTGGGGTCTGACACCTTCGAGGTTCCCGCGGCGGTCACGCAGGCGACCTTCGCGGTGACCGGGGCGATCGGCGGGCACTACTTCATCGCTGGCGACGCCGCGCACGGCGGGTCCCCTGCGGGTGATCTGACGGGACCGGCGGGCGGCACGGGCGGACAGACGTCCGGGTCGTTGGGGCTGAGCTCGGGCCAGGTGCTCCAGGTCAATGTGGCGGGCGCCGGCGCGAACGGGACGGCTGCGAGTCGGTCGGGCGGATTGAACAACGGGCCGTCGGGCGGGTCCGGCGCGGCCGGCGGGTTCGGCGGGTCGAGCGGAGATGTCCCCGGGGGCCACGGCGACGCCGGGGGGGCCGCCGGAGGGACGGCATTCAACGGCGGCAACGGATCGGGTGGCGGGGGATCCTCGGACGTGCGTCTGGCGTCTGGGGGGTGCGCGTCGCTCAGCTGCCCGCTCGACGCTCGCCTGCTGGTCGGGAGCGGTGGCGGCGGTGGCGGTGGGGCCGGCGGCTCGGGGAACGCCGTGGGCGGCTCCGGGGGTGTCGGCGGCGGGTCGAGCGGCGCGACCGGCGGGGCGGCTGCGAGCGGCGGCGGGGCGGGAGCGTCGGGTGGCGGCGGCGGGCCGACGGCCGCGGGGGCTGGCGGTCTCGAGCCGGGACTCCACGCGGCCGGAGCCAATCCGCTGGACCCGCGGTTCGGCGGCGACGGCCTGGGCGGGGCGTCTGGGAGCGGCGGGGCCGGGGGCGCCGGGAGCCTTCCGTGCACCGACCCGAGCATCGCGGCGGGGTGCGTCCAGGGCGCGAGCACCGCGAACGGCGGTGCCGGCGGTGGCGGCGGCGGGGGTCTGTTCGGCGGGGGCGGCGGCAGTGGTGGCGGCACGCCGTCGGGTGGTGGCGGCGGGGGCGGCGGCGGCGGGGGCAGCGGCTTCGCAACGTCGTCGGCGACCGCGGTCGGCCTGGCGAGCGGCGGCACCGCCGTGGTCAACGGCGGCAACGGTCAGGTCACGATCACGTGGGCCGGCGGGGCGCTCGCGTCGCCGTCGCTCACGGGAACCGCGTCCGGGCCGGTCTCGGTCGGCGGCCAGATCACCGACTCGGCCAGCCTCTCGGGCGGGTCGTCCCCGTCGGGGGCGATCACCTTCAGGCTGTTCGGTCCGGGCGACACGTCGTGCGCGACGCCGTTGACGAGCTCGACGGCGGCGATCGCCGGCGACGGCAGCTACCAGTCGGCCGCGTTCACGCCGACGAGCGCCGGCACCTACACGTGGGTCGCGAGCTACGGCGGCGACGGCGGTAACAAGCCGGCGGGGACGGCGTGCGGGGCGGCCGACCAGTCGGTCAGTGTCACGGCGGCGCCGGTCCAGGGTGGCTCGCCCGGCCCGGGCGCTGCGCCACCCTCCCCCGGTCCCCTCCCGTCCCCGGCTCCAGCTCCGGTCACGCCGCGGATCGACGTGCTCGCGGCGTCCACGCTGGGCGCGAGCCTGCGGGCGATCGACGCGTCCGAGACGTACTCGTTCGCCGACTCGGACTTCCTCGCCGGGACGCTGGCCAGGGGAGCCGCGGGCGACGTCTTCGCCGGCGCGGACGACCCTGCCTTCGAGGCGCTCGTGCGCAGCGGCCGGGTCGTCAAGCCGGTCGCGTTCGCGACGAGCCGGCTCGTCCTGATCGTCCCGCGCAACCGGGCCGACCACGTCGCGAAGGTCTCAGACCTCGAGCACAAGGGCATCCACTTCCTCGTCGGGCGCTCGAGCTTGTCGTTCGGCGCGCAGGCCAGGTCGGTCCTCTCGAAGCTCCACCTGACGGCGGCCGCGAAGCGGGCGAGCACCACGACCGAGACTCCGAGCCAGATCGCCGCGACGGTGGCCGCGGGAGAGACCGGCGCGGCGTTCGTCTACGCGAGCGACCTGACGGCCGCGGCCAGGGCCAAGGTCCACGTCCTGACGATCCCGTCAGCCGGCAGGCCAGCGGTGACCTTCGAGATCGCGGTGGTCAAGAAGACCACGAACCAGGCGGCCGCGCAGGCCTACGCGACGAAGCTCCTCGCCCCCTCCGCCCAGGCCGGCCTGCGACACCGGGGCTTCGGCAAGCCGTAGCGATCGGCGACGATGCGCCGGTGGACCATCTATGCATCCGAAACCTCGGCCCCGGGCGAGCCTTAGGGCCGCTGTCGGCGTCGACAGGTCGGTTGAGGGTAGGCGCCCGAGGGGGCGAACATCGGACGCTCCGCCACCGCCTGACCCGTTGCCCCCGTTGTCCGGGTTCGAGCCGCCGGCCGCACCGTTCTCGTCGTTGTTTCCGCCGGCGCCACCCACGGCACGCGAGCCGCCGCCAGGGCCGCCGTTGAACCCCCCGGTGCCCGTGGTACGGGTGGCGTTCCCGCCGGCCGCGCCGACGTCCACCTGGAGGACCTCACCCGCGGTGACCGCGAGCGTTCCCGACGCCTCTCCCCCGCTACCGCCGGAGCCTCCCGCAGCGGCCGGGGAGACGGCGTGGCCGCCGGCCCCGTAGGCGTTGATCACGATCGACGATAAGCCCGTCGGCCCGTGAAATCGTCTGTGTGCGGCCCGCTGCCGGAGTACGTGTACGTGCACACGTCAGTTCCTGCCGTGCCGTTGCCACACGGCGGCCCGGTTGCTCCAGCGAGCGTGATGCCCTCCGCGACGATGATCCGACGGTCATCATCGAGACCCCCAGGACCGCAATCGTCTTGCGGGGACGACTCGAGGGCTTGCCGCCGTCGTGTCCCGCTTCGCCGCGCGAGCGGCGTCTCTTTCGGGCATGAGATCCTCTCCGCAGAAGAAGAGCGCAGAGATATTAGCTATGTATTTTCCCGAGCGATCGACACTATGCGCCGGGCCCGGTCGTGAAGCTCGCGACAGCTCCGGTCCCGGTTCCGTCGGCGTTGCTCGCGACAAGGCGGTACAGGTACGTCGTGTTCGGGGAGAGCCCGGCGAGTGGCAACGTGATCGCCTGCTGGCCGCTGCCGGCACCGGCGTTGTCGATCGCGCTGAGCGATCCGAATGATGTCGTGGTGCCGTATTCGAAGACGAATGCGGTCGGCGAGCCCCGCGCGTCGACCGTACCCGCGAGCACCGCGCTGTTTCCGGTGACCGCGGCAGCCAGGCCGGTGCTCGCGAGCGGCGGACCGCTCACCGGTGGCTTTCCAGCGTCTGTGAGCCCGACGACGCTCACCGGCGTGCTCGAATCCGCGCTGGTTCCGTCGCCGAGCTGGAGGTTGCTGTTCTCGCCCCAGCAGGCCACCTGGCCCCCGCGACGCAGCGCGCAGGAGAACCCGTCACCGACGGCGATCTGGACCGCGTCGGTCAGCCCCGTCACGGCGACGGGCGTCGACGGTCCGGTCGACGGATTCGTCGTCCCGTTGCCCAACCCACCCGACTCGTTCTCGCCCCAGCAGACGACCTGGCCGCCGACTCGCAGAGCGCACGTGTGATCCTGGCCGCCGCTGACCTGGGTGGCGTCGGCGAGGCCCGCCACCGCGATCGGAACGTCGGAGGGGTTGGTCGTACCGTCGCCGAGGTAGCCGCCGATGTTGTAGCCCCAGCACATGACGTGCCCGGTGACCAGTGCGGCGCACGAAGACACCCCGGTGGTCGAGACCTCGACCGCGTTGGTTATTCCGAGCACCGCGACCGGCACGCTCGAGAACGCCGAGGTCGTGCCGTTCCCGAGCTCACCCAGGGTGTCGCCGCCCCAGCATTCCACCTGGCCGCCGGCGAGCACGGCGCAGGCGTGGACCATGCCGGCGGCGACCTGCGTCGCGCTCGTGAGGCCGGTCACCGTCACCGGCACGTCCGAGTTCGTCGTCGTGCCGTTGCCGAGCTGGCCGTTGTCGTTCTGCCCGAAGCAGGCGACCTGGCCGCCGGACCGCACGGCGCACGTGAATTGGTCGCCGGCAACGATCTGATTCGCGTCGGTGATCCCGGTCGCTCCGGCGACGGGCGTCAGGGACGCGTTGTTCGCGCCGTCTCCCAACTGACCGGTCAGGCCGTTGCCCCAGCAGCTCAGCTCGCCGGCTGCCCGCAGCGCGCACGTGTGGAATGTGCCGGCGGCGACCTGGGTCGCATCGGCGAGTCCGGTCACGGCCACCGGAACGCTCGAGTTGGTCGTCGTGCCGTCGCCGAGATAGCCAAGGTTGTTGTTGCCCCAGCAGGCGACGCCGCCGGTGATGCGGACCGCGCAGACATGCGCGGCGCCGGCGCTCAGCGTCCAGTCGGCCGGTCCGGTCGGCGGTGCCGCGGGTGCCGTCGTCAGGCTCTGAACGACGCCGAAGCTCGTCCCGCCGGGGTTCGAGGCGACGACCCGATAGAGGTACGTGGTGCCTGCAAGCAGGCCGCCGATCGGCAGCGTGACGGTCTGCGGCCCGGCCACCGGGCTCGCAAGGTCGGTTGCGGTGATCGAGCCGAACGCCGTGCTCGTGCCGTACTCGAAGGTGAATGCCGTCGGCTGCCCCTCGGCGTCGATCGTCGCCGAGAGCGTCCCGCCGACCGCGGTGACGCCGCTCGCGGCTCCCGTCGTCACGACCGGTGCGCCGCCAGAGCTCGTCGTGAAGCTGGCGACCGCACCGAAGCTCGTTCCGGCGAGATTTGTCGCGACAAGCCGGAAATAGTAGGTGGTGGCTGGAGCGAGACCGCTCAGGGGCTGCGCGACGGCGGTCGCCGCGGTCCCCGATCCAGCCCCGTCGGGCGTCGTGATCTGGCCGAACGAGAGCGAGGGTCCGTATTCGAAGACGTACGCCGTCTGGCTCCCGTTGGGGTTCACGGTCCCCGCGAGCGTCTGCGCCGTCGGCGAGATCGCCGACGCGGCACCGGTCGTCACGGTCGGACTGTCGGCGCCGGACGCCCCGGTCCACGTGACGGTGACCTGGCCGTTGCCCGAGTTGATCGTGTCGCTGTTGACGCCGGCGGTCAGCGCGCTGGAGATCGCCGACGGGGCGACATAGCTGCTCCCGCCGCCACCGCCGCCACCGGCTCCGCCGCCACCGCCGCTGCTGCTCCCGCCGCCGCTGCCCCCACCGCCCCCGAACAGGCCGCCGCCGGCTCCCCCGCCAGCCCCGCCTCCGGACGTGGTCGCACCCGGGTCCTGGCACGGCGGATCGTGCACACCGTTGCACGGGAGGTTGCCGACGCCGCCGAGACCGCCGCCGCCGGACGCACCGTCTGCGCCATCGCCTCCAAAACGCGGATCGTTGGGCTCCGGGGGAGGCGGGTCAGCGTGCCGGGCCGCGTTGAGTCCGCCGGCGCCGCCCGCTGTCTGCGTTGCCCCGGTCCCCGAGCTCCCATGACCCCCGCCGTCCACGGTGGCACCGCCGTCGCCACCCGTCGCATCACCGCCGCTGCCACCCGCCCCACCGAGCGCGTTCCCCTGTCCGCCGGTCCCCCCGCCGCCGCCGCCCCCGGCGGCAACTACAACCCGGGTCTCAAGCGCGCACGTAAGCGTCGCGCAACTGCCCGCTCCGATCCGCACATCGGATGAGCCGCCGCCGCCCGAGCCGTTGCCGCCGTCGAAGGCCGTCCCGCCAGCCGCGCCGCCGGCGTCACCAGGACCGCCCGAAGCGCCCCCGTTGGAGCCGCCGAAGCCGCCGAGCGCGCCGACGCCGCCGGACGGGCCGTTCGACATGCCCCCCGACCGGCTGGCCGCGGTCCCGTTGGCGCCCCGGCCCGCGACGTCGACCTGGAGCGTCTGCCCCGGGCTGAGACCGAACGTCGCCGTGGCCTGCGCGCCGGCGCCTCCAGGGCGCCCGGTGATGTCCCCGGCAGGCGGCGGATGGGCGCCGTCGCCGCCGATGAAATAGGTCCCTCCCGCGCCGCCGACGACATCGAAGGCAGCCTGCGTCACGCCAGCGGGAACCGTGAATGTGTCCGAGCCGATCGCCGTATACGTACACGTGAACGGATCGCTGCCCGACAGCACGCCGCCCGAGCCGCACGTCCGAACCCCGCCGGCTCCATCCGCCGACGCGGATCCGGACGCCCCGATCAGCACGAGTCCCGTCAGGGGCACCACGACGCTCGCGGCGAGGAGGGCTCGGCCTCGCGACAACCTCAACGAGCCGGGCGCCAGGTCCGCGATCAGGATTGGCCTTCGGGCCACCTGCTAGGACCCGGTCGTGAAGCTCGCGACCGCGCCGGCGGTCGTCCCGTCGGCGTTCGTGGCGACGAGCCGGTACAGGTACGTCGTGTTCGCCGTGAGGCCGGTGACCGGGAGACTGACGGCCTCCGGGCCTGCCGTCTGCCCCGCGTTGTCGACGGCGCTCAGCGAGCCGAAGCTGGTCGTCGTCCCATACTCGAATGCGAAGGTCGTCGGGCTCGCCTGCGGATCCACGGTCCCGGCCAGCGTCGCGCCTGCGGAGCTGACGGGGCTCGCCACCCCAGTGACGACGACCGGGGCGGCACCCGGTCCCGTCGTGAAGCTCATCACGGCGCCGTCGGCTGTGCCACTCGCATTGTTCGCGACCAGACGGTAGAGGTAGGTCGTGTTGCTCGCCAGGCCAGTCACGGCGCTCGAGACCGCTTCCGGCGTAGTGGCCGAGTCGAGCTCGACGACCGGCGTGATCGAGCCGAAGCTCGTCGTCGTTCCGTACTCAAACGTGTACGCGGTCGCCTGCGCATTGGGGTTGACCGATCCGGCCAGCGTGGCGCCGGCGTCGCCGGCCGAGATCGGCGCAAGCGTGATCACCGTCGGCGCCACTGTCGCTCCGGTCGTCGTGAAGCTCGCGACAGCCCCGAAGCTCGTGCCCTGTGCGTTGCTCGCCACCAGCCGGTAGTAGTACGTCGTCCCGGCCGAAAGACCCGACAGCGAGCCGCACACACCCGCCGGGCCGGTACCCGCGCCGGCAGTGGCCGGCGTCGTGATCGATCCGAACGAAAGCGACGATCCGTATTCGAAGACGTAGGCCGTCGAAGCCCCGCCCGGGTTCACCGTCCCGGCAAGGGTTGCTGACGCGGCGTCGACGCCGGATGCGACGCCGGTTACCGCGCTCGGAGCAGCCGTCGCGGGGGCCGCGGGGCTCACGGCGATTGCCGCTGGACCCGCGGCGGTCGCTACGGTCGACGGAGTGGACGACGTCAGCGCGTCGGCGACGACGGAGTAGACGGAAACCGTGTTGTCGGCGAAGTTGGGGACGTACGCCGTCGTCCCGTCCGCGCTCATGACGAGTGGCCCTGGGCTGACGCCGGCGGTCACGGTCGCCGGCGTGGCCGGAGCGAGCGTCCCGTCGGAGGCAACCGTGTACTGCGACACGTTGTTGCCGTGGCCGTTGACGACGTAGGCGCCCTTCCCGTCGGCGCTCAACGCGATCCCCTGCGGCTGATTGCCGGCCGCGACGGTGGCGGGAGACTTGGCGGACAGGGTCCCGTCGCTCGCCACGGTGTACTGCGACACCGTGCCAGCGGCGGCGCCATTGGCGACATAGGCGCTCTTGCCGTCAGGGCTCAAGGCGATCTTGCTCGGCTGGCTGCCCGCGGTCACGGTGGCCGGGGTCTTCGGCGAGAGCGTCCCGTCGGCCGCAACCGCGTACTGGGACACCGAGGAGGAGTTTCTGTTGACGACATACGCACTGGAACCGTCGGCGCTCAGAGCGATCCCGAAGGGAGCGGTGCCGGTCGAAACGGTGGCCGGCGTCTTCGCCGAGAGCGTGCCATCGGCGGCGACCGCGTACTGGGAGACCGAGTTGCCGCGGAAGTTCGCGACGTACGCGCTCTTCCCGTCGACGCTGAAGGCAATCACGGCCGGATCGGACCCGGTCGGCACGGTGGCCGGGGTCTTCGGCGAGAGCGTCCCGTCGACGGCGACCGTGTACTGCGAGACCGAATTGGCGGAGCCGTTGGCCACGTAGGCGCTCTTCCCGTCCGCGCTCACCGTGATGCCATCCGGCCCGGTGCCGGTCGACACGGTCGCCGGAGTGTCCGGCGACAGCGTCCCGGGCGACATCACCGAGTACTGCGACACGGTCGCGGCCGTCTGGTTGAGCACATAGACGCTCGATGCCACCGCCGCCGGACAGAACGCGAGCAGCCCCACGATCCCTGCCACACCCGCAACGCGCCGCACTGCTGTCCTCACCAAGGGGTTCTCCCATCCGGAAATCGTGAAAAGGTCACACTGCGGTGCTGCGCGCTGCACTACCGGCATGGGCGGTAGGTACGGGCCAGCGTGAGGTGCGCGCCCGAGGTCGTCGTGACGGTGACCCTGAGCGTGAAATCGCCCTTCGGAAGTTGGTGGAAGGTGATCGCCTTGGGCGGAGGCGTCCGCGTGACGTGGCGACCTCCGATGAAGATCGACAGAGCCCGCAGGTGCACGCTGTCAGGCCGGGCCAGGGCAACGCGCAGGCTCGAAATGCAAGGCTTGGCCGACTGGAGCCCGACGACCTGGGCGGCCGTCGGAGTCTTCGGCTTCGGCCTCGGCTTCGGCCGTGGAGTCTTCGTCCCGCTCGGTGGCGTGGTCGGCGACCCCGCGGGCGGGGTCGTCGGGGTCGGCACCTGCGGCACTGGACCCGTGGTGACGCCGGTCGGCTCGTGGATGATCACCGTGATCGGCCGGGTTCCGCCGACCGTTGCGGCCGCGTGGGCTGCCGCCACCGTCGCCGCGGGCTGCGCGGCGGCCGCGGTCGCCGCGCTGATGATCAGCGCAGAGACGCCGAGAACTGCTCCTGCATGCCGAAGGCGGGAACCACGACGGCTTGTTTGCGTTGCTCCCGGCACCGCTTCACATTCCTTCTGCGTATCTATGAGTCGCCTAGGCAACCACGGCCGCGCAGCATACCGGCTTCCGCGGCGCGGCATCATGACCTTGACGTGGCCGAAGCGCCCGGGCCGGGCGGCTGACGTGGCCGATGCCGAGCGCGGTTACTGGAGCCGGTTGAGAGCAGCGCCCTGCTGGAGCGGCCGCCGCCCTCAGGGTCCCGCGAGGGCGCTTCCGCAGGCTACCTGCAGCGGGCGTAGCGCCGAGAGCGGGAAAGGTGGCGACCGGTTGTCGTCGTGACCGTTACCGCCAGCGTGAAGTGCCCCTTCGGCAACTCGTGGAAGGTGATCGACTTCGGCACGGGCCGCCGCTTGACGTGGCGCTTGCCGACCGCGATCGACAGCGAGCGGAGCCGCACACCCTTGGGGCGCGCCAGACCGACGCGCAGGCTCTTCACGCAGCGACTCGCCGACGGCAGGCCGATCACCTGATCGGCCAGCGAGAGCGGCGCGCTCGGCACGTGCGGTACCGGGCCCGTCGTCTTGCCGGGCGGGTTCGGCGCGATCACGGGAATCGTCGGCGTCCCGCCGACCGTTGCCGCGGCGTATGCGCCGGTCCTCGCGCCCACGGTCGGAGCGGCCGACGCCACGCCCGCGACGCCGGCCAGCAACGCCCCGACGACGATCGCAACCGACGTCGGCGAAAGTCGAGCAGGCCTACGGTCGGGTCTCATCCGTCTCGGCATCGTCGTGCAGATTACCTATCGATTGTCGAGGACCGTCCGCCCGGCTCTCGGCGGGTACGATGTTCCACGGCGGCGGGCTCCCTGATCGTTGAGTTGCTCGTCTCGCTGAGGACGTAGGCGTTCTGTCCGCTCGGGCTGAGCGCGATCGCCAGTCCGGTTGCGCTCTCGGCGACGCTCGCAGGAGACAACGGCACGAGCGTCCCGGCCGGGCCCACCGAGTACTGGAAGATCGCGCTGACGCCCTGCGCGCTGTCGGTCTGCACGTAGACGTTCGCCGCAGAGGCCGCCTCGCTCGAGGCGAGCAGACCGACGAGCGAAAGCAGGCTCACGACGAGCCGTCTTCCCGGATGCACGCCGCTCCCCCGCCTCGTGCTCAGCGGTGGGAAGCCGGGAGCCCCGTGATCGTCAGCGTCCAGGCTCCCTTGGCCTTCACGGTCACCTTGCGGTAGGTGCCGCGCGCGACGAACGTCTCCCCGCCGACCGTCCTGCTCGACGCCTTCAGCTTGCCTGACGCGTCCCGCGCCGAGAAGCTCCCGGCCTTGTCGGTCCAGCGGACCACAGAATCCGTCGTCAGCTTGACCGTCCCGAGCGACCGGTTGCCGGTCGCCGCCCAGTGCAGTGGCTTGACGGTGGTCTTCGCCGGCGCGCTCTTGGTGGCGGCGGCGGTCGTCGCCGCGGGCACCGCGATCACGCAAGCGGCAACGGCTGCGAATCGCACGATCCAACGTCTGTCTACTCTTTGCATGGGCATGGGCGGCAGTCTACCCGTCACGCGCCGGGCGGCACCAGACCGTGACGTCCCCGACGCGGGAGCTGTGAACGTCTGACCTCCCACTGCTCGGGCACCCACCGTCTGTTGTTTCGTCCGCTCGCCTCTCATCACGCAGAGGTCCGCGCCGTCTGCTCGGCATTCGGTGAGACCGAGCGGGGGTGCCTCACACGCCTTGAAGATACTGGCGCAAGGCGCGGCGAATAACCTCTGAGACCGTGACGCCGTCGGTCACGGCGCGTTGTGCCGTCTCGACACGGAGATCCTGATCCAGGCGCACAGACTCGACGGTCTTTGCCGCCTCGCCAAGCGACGGGCGTCCCGGACCGCGGCGACGCTCCGCGAGCTGGCCGGGCTCATAACCTCGCTCGGCCTCCGCGGCCAGCGCCTCGATCATCTTGTCGTCGATGACCTGCCCACACTTGGTGCGACCGTAGAACGATGTCGCCTGCCCGTCCGGGTTGACCTGCCCGGCCAGCGTCGCCGTCGTATTCGTGATCGCGCTCGCCCCGCCTGACGTGACGATCGGCAGCCCCGGCGTGCCCGTCGAGAAGCTCATGATCGCACCGGTCGTCGTCCCGAGCGAGTTGCTGGCGACCAACCGGTAGAGATACGTCGTGTTCGCGCTCAGCCCGCTCAGCGTCGCGCTCTCCGGGATCGCCGTGTCGTCGGCCGAGCCGGCGCTCCCAAGCGTCGTCGTGGACCCCAAGCTCGTCGTCGTCCCGTACTCGAAGACGTAGTTCGTCGCCAGCGCCTGCGGATTGACCGTCCCGTCGAGCGTCGCGCCACTGCTGGTCACCGAGGTCGCCGCTCCGGTCGCGACGATCGGTGCCGCGACCGGCCCGGTCATGAAGCCCATCACCGCGCCCATCGTCGTGCCGGTCGGGTTCTGGGCCACCACCCGATAGAAGTACGTCGTGTCCGGCGAGAGGCCGGACGCCGTCCCCGCGACGGACTCGGGCGTGGAGGAGTTGTCGAGCTCGGTCACAGGCGTGATCGAACCGAATGACGTCGTCGTGCCGTACTCGATCGTGAACGCCGTGGCCTGACCCTCCGGGTTCACGCTCGCGCCCAACACCGCGCTCCTGTTGGCAACCGACACGGGGGCCTGCGTGATCGCGATCGGCGCGACGACGGGGCCGGTCGTGATGAAGGTCGCGACGGCTCCGTCGCCCTCGCCGCCCTGCTCGTCCACCGCGTGGAGGCGGTAGAAATAGGTCGTGTCCGGCGTCAGCCCCGAGATGTCGGCGGTCACCGCGACCGGGCTCGTCCCGGCCGGCAGGTCCGTCGGCCTTGACTCCGAGCCGAAGCTGTTCGTCGTCCCGTACTGGAAGAAGTAGCCCAATGCGACCCCGTTGGGGTTGACCGTCCCGGCCAGCTCGGCCGAGGTGTCGGTGACCAGCGACGCCCCGCCAGTGACAGAAGTGGGCGCGCTCGCGGCGTCGGCGGACGCCGGCGCGACAACGGCAAGGACGACCAGCACCGCAGCGGCGCACCAACGGCCACGCCGCCCGCCGTCAAGCCGTGAACGGCCTGCACCCGATTGCGACACGGCCAACCTCCCGCTCGCACCAAACGAAGGCCCCGGCTTCGCCTCGCACCAGACGACCCCGCTCAGCTCTCGGCGAGTCTATGCTTCACATAGGCTTTGCACCAGCACCGGACGCCGCCCGACACTTCCCATGGCGGCCCTTCTCCCAACGCCCAGCGTCGGTGGCCGCGACGAGCCGACCTCGCGGCGGCGCGCGATCACCGCTGAGGGCGAGCGTGCTCCAGACCAGACCAGGACCGACCCGCTGGTCGCAACCCTGCCAACCCGAGCGGCCTGCGAATGCCAGCGCCGCCGCACGTGGACGCGTCGACTGCGGAACGGTGGATGGCATGTAGACGCGCCCTGTTCTTCCCCGGCGGCGGCTCGCAACATAAGCCGCCGGCGGCCGCCGCGATCGGCGTGACCGGGAACCCAGATACCCGACGCGTCATGAAGGGGTACTCGCGTGGGATCCGCCGGCGCCTGGACCCCGCGGCCGGCCCGAGGAGTTGGCGGAGCCGTACCGCGACGAAGGTCGCGGCCCACTCCACGCCGGGTGGTCAGTTCGCGGCGGATCCTCGGGGTCCTTGAGGCGTACGCACAAAAGGCGTACAATGGGTCGTGTGACGCCGACCAAGACGCAGCGCGTGCATCTGCGAGTCGCCGTCGGCGACGACGAGCTGCTGCGCAGCGCTGCTGCCGCCGAGCGGCAGACGCTCTCAGAGTTTCTTGTCGATAGCGGCCGCGAGAAAGCCGAACGCGTACTCGCCGACCGCACACGGTTCGCGCTCACGCCAGCGGAATGGCGCAGCTTCACGGCGGCCCTGGACAAACCCGCGCGCGAGATCCCAGCGCTCGTCGAGCTGTTTGCCCGCCCGCGCCCCGAGTAGTGCAACGCTTCGGCGACCCGGAGCCACTCGGACCCGACCACATCCTCGACGGCTTCGACTCCGGTCGTCCCTCGCTGAACGTCTGGCTCACCAACCACGCCCGGATCGCCGCCGCATCGGGCTCGGCACGCACCTACGTGATCAGCGATTCGCAGCAGGATCGCGTCGTCGCCTACCACGCCCTCACGGCCGCCGGCGTCGAGCGCCAGGTCGCGACTTCCCGGGCGATCAAGGGCATGCCGCACTACCCCGTCCCAGTCGTCCTCCTCGCGCGACTCGCAGTCGACCGTTCCGTCGGAGGACGCGGCCTGGGAGCGTGGCTCCTGCGAGACGCGATGACCCGTGCGCTCGGAGCGGCGCAGACGATCGGCGTGCGCGCGATGCTCGTCCATGCACTCGACGCTGACGCTCGCGCGTTCTACCTGCGCCACGGCTTCGAAGCATCGCCCACCGACCGCCTCCACCTCATGATCCTCATCAAGGACATCGCGGCAACCGTCGACCAGAGCGGACGCGCCGAGTAGGCCGGGCAGTGGCTTCCCGACGATGCGTCGCCCGCGACGCCAGGCAATCAAAGCCTGGCGGCCGGCTCCGCGATGCGAAGACGGGAGTGGTGTGATCGTCAGCGTCCAAGCACCCTTGGCCTTCACGCTCACCTTGCGGTAGGTGCCCCGCGCGACGAAGGTCGCCCATGGCCGGAGCCTAGCCGTCACGACCCGAGCGGGGCGATGCTCAGCGTCCACTTGCCGGGTGCCGTCACCGTGACCGCCGTGTAGGTGCCCGCGGCGGCGAAGCTTTGTCCGGTCGGCCCCGTCCCGGACAGGTCGAGCTTGTGTGAGGCTTCGGTCAGCGCGAAGTGCCCGCCCGCCGTCGTCCAGTGGACCACCGAGCTCCGCTTCAGGGTGATCGTCCCGAGCGTCTTGTCTCCCGTCCCCGACCACGTCCGCGGCGTCCCGACCTTCGCCCGCGACGCCGGGATCGGCACGGTGTGGGTCGGCGGTGGCGTGGACTTCGTCGGCGTGGTCTTCGCAGCGCTCGGCGCGGGCTTCGCGGTCGGCGTCTTCGTGACCGCCGACGCCCGGCTCTTCGTCGCGCCTCCCGACGCCTTTGTGGACGACGCGTTCGTGGACGACGACGGCTTGGTGGACGACCCGGGCCTGTCGGGCGTCCGCGCCGTCGTCCCGGGCGGACCGGTCGGACCGGTGGCGGCCGCTCCGGTCGGACCAACCGCCGCGGTCTGCGGCGTCGACGCCGTCGACGCTGTAGAAGACGAGCCACACGCCGCGAGCGAGGCGACGCTCAGGAGCCCGACCGCGCCGAGCACGGTCCGGCGGATGATCGTCAGGCCGGCGATGCCTCGTCGCAGGCCGATCACGAAGCGACGACCTCAGCCAGGAGCCGGTCGCCGGACTCGATCCGGGCCGCGACGAGCTCGGCGACCGCCTCCTCGACGGCGGCGATCACCCGGTCGCACATGTCCTCGGTCAACGCTGCCCACAAAGGCAGGCGGACGACCCGCTCACTCTGGCGGGTCGTCTCCTCGAGCGAACCGGAGCACCTGGCGAAGCGGCGACCGGCCGGCGCCGAGTGGAGCGGGACGTAATGGAAGACCGCATCGACCCCCCGCCGGCGCAACGCCGCGATCACGGCGTCGCGCTGTTCCCGATCGTCGAGCAGCAGGTAATACATGTGGGCGTTGTGGTGACTCCCCGCCGGGACGACCGGACGCCGGACCAGCCCGTCCGACTCAAGGCTTTCGAACGCCTCGTGGTAGCGTTTCCAGATCGCCAGCCGCCGCGCGGTGATCGCCTCGGCGTTCTCGAGCTGCGCCCAGAGGAAGGCGGCGTTGAGGTCGCTGAGGGCCATCGACGAGCCCATGTCGACCCAGGTGTAGCGGTCGACCTCGCCGCGCATGAACTCGCCGCGGTTGGTGCCCTTGTCGCGGAGGATCTCGGCCCGCGCGACGAGTCGCTCGTCGTTGATGATCAGCGCGCCGCCCTCCCCGCAGGTCAGGTTCTTCGTCTCGTGGAAGCTCAGCGCACTCAGCTCGCCGAAGGTCCCCAGCGGCCGGCCGCTGTGCGAGGCCATCGCGGCGTGCGCCGCGTCCTCGACGACGGCCAGGCCGTAACGCTCGGCGAGCTCGCAGATCGCCTCCATCTCGCAGCCGACGCCCGCGTAGTGGACCGGGACGATCGCCCGCGTCCGCGGCGTGATCGCCGCCTCGACCAGCCGCTCGTCGAGGTTCAGGGTGTCCGGGCGGATGTCGACGAAGACCGGCACCGCACCCCGCAGGACGAACGCGTTGGCCGTCGAGGTGAACGTGTAGGACGGCATGATCACCTCGTCACCCGGCCCGATCTCCAGCAGCATCGCCGCGAGCTCGAGCGCCGCCGTCCCCGACGGCGTCAGCAGGACCCGCGGTGCCCCGAGCTCCCGCTCGAGCTCCCGCTCGCAGAGCTCGGTGAACGCCCCGCTCCCCGAGATGTGGCCCTGGGCGATCGCCTCGAGCACGTGCGCGTGCTCCTCGCCGACGTAGTACGGCCGGTTGAACGGGATGTGCTCCATCTCAGACCCGCTCCGCCACGGCGAGCAGCGACCCGCCGACCGGGAGGTAGAAGCCACGCCCGATCGCGCCGGCCTCGACGCGCATGACCCGCTCCAGCAGCGCGTCGATCCGTCGGTTCACGGCGAGCTCCCGGGTCGGGTCGAACTGGCGCCGCGAGAGCGCCTGCCAGGCCCGCGACGCGACCATCGCCGGGAGCAGCAGCGTCACAAACGACGTCACCCACCGCATCCGGAAGCCCGCCCGGTCGAGCTTGCCGGCGAGCTCGCGGCGGGTGTAGCGCCGCTCGTGCCCGGCGTAGCGGTCGGTCTCGCTCCACAGCCACCGGTGCTGGGGGACGCTGACGAAGATCCCCCCGCCGGGGCGCAGCGCGCGGTGGATCGCCGCGAGGACCGCGTCGTCCTCGCGGACGTGCTCGATCACGTCGAACGCGCCGATCACGTCGAACTCGTCCTCGAACGGCAGCTCCCGCGCGTCGGCCCGGACCAGCGTCGCCCGCGGGATCCGCGCCCGCGCCGCCCGCAGCCCGGCATCGCCGAGGTCGACCCCGGCGACATCGATCTCCGGATGACGCTCGGCGATCGCCGACAGGACGTAGCCGTTCCCGCAGCCCACCTCGAGCAGGCTGCGGGCGGCCGGGAAGTGCGACTCGAACGTCTCCAGCAGGAGGGCGTTGCGCGCGCGAAACCAGAAGCTGCCGTCCTCGACGCCGGCCAGCCGCTCGAGATCGCGCTCACCGAAGCCGCCGCTCGGGTCGGTGCCTCGCGCGACGACATCGATGTAGCCCCCACCCCGCTCCGGCGCCCACCCACACTCGCCACAGTCGGCGGCGAGCGAGACGACCGCCTCGTGACATGACGCGCAGCGAATCACGCGGCCACACCCGCGCCGGCCGCAACCCCGCCGACCACGCCGCGCGCCGTCATCCCTGGCCGCCGCGGTAGAGGCGCTCGTCGGCCGGGCGGTAGTACTCGTCGAGACTCGTCACGACGCGCGTGTACCAGCCGAGCAGCTGCTGGGTGCGGGGCCGCTGCCGCAGTACGGCCGCGTCGCCGAGCGCCCGCACGTAGTCGATCTGCTGCTTGACGAACGACCGCGTGAACTGCTGGTTGATCGCCAGGCGGTCGCGGTCCGAACGGTTCTCGCCGGCCGCGTGCCAGAGCGTCGAGTCGAAGGCGATCATCGAGCCGGCCGGACAGAGCGCGGGGATCGCGCTCGCCGCCATCTCGTCGAGATCGGGCGGGTCGGCCCGCTGGTGGCTGCCGGGCACGAGCAGTGTCGCCCCGTTGAGCTCGGTGAACTCGTCGATCGCGAGGAACGTGTTGACCGATGCGACGTACCCCTCGAGGTGGCGGGGAAAGTCCCGGTGGAAGGTCGTCTGGAAGTGCCCGGCGTTGCCCGAGCGGGCCGCGGGTGGCAGGATCAATCCATTCTGAAGATGCATGATCGCGGTCGGCGAGACGGTCGCGTCGACCACCGAAAGGACCTGCTCGAGCTCGAGCAGGTCGCAGAACGACTCGTCGTAGGCGAGCATCAGCCGCAGGACCCCCAGCTCACCGGCTCGGCGCAGGCGCTCCGGACCGACATCGGCGAGGATCCGCTCGCGCACCGCGTACATCGCCCCGCGGATCCGCTCGATCAGCGGACCCGGAATGACGTCCTCGACGATCGCGAAGCCGTCGGTCCGCAGGCCCTCGAGCGCCTCGCCCTCCCACCCCGGGTGACGCGCGCTGAGACGGGTGAGCACCCTCGTCATGCAGGCAACCTATGCAACGCATAGCCAGAATGTCAAGCGACCCAGCTGTATCCTCGTCTCGCATGCGCCGCCGGGGGGACTCGTGGGCTCCCGGCGGGCGACGAGAGGTCTGCCTCGCGGTCCTGGCGGCGCTGGTCGCGGCGGTCGGGCTGCTCGGGTCGCATGTGACCAACGGCGGCCGCTACCTCGACGACTGGTGGCTCGGCGTCTACGTCCGCTTCCCCCACCAGCTCGGGTTCGGGAGCGCGTACGACTACCTCAACTTCTACTCCGGCGCCCGGCCCGGCGACGTCCTCTACTGGCTGGTGACGTACAGGATGTTCGGCTTCCACGACGATCTCCACCGCGGGCTCGGGGTCCTGCTGGCGGCCGGGCTGACGACGGTCTTCTACCTCCTGCTCCGCGAGCTGCGCCTCGGCAGGCTCGAGGCGGCCGCGGTCGCCGCGCTCTCGCTCGCCCTGCCGATCGCCGACTCGATCCACTTCTGGATCACGCCGGACGTCGCCCAGCTCTGCCTGGGGACGTGTGCCGCCGGATACCTCGTCGCGCTGCGCGGCCTGCGAGCGTCGACCGCTCGCGCCCGCCGGCTGCGGCTCGCGTCGCTCGGCCTGTTCGTCGTCTCGGCGCTCTTCGCCGAGACGATGCTCCCGGCGATCGGCCTGTCGCTGCTGATCTACCGGACGCGAGTCGGCTGGCGCCGGGCCGCCGCGTGGTGGGTCGGCGACGCGCTGATCGCCGGCGTCGCGGCGATCCACTACGCCGTCAGCGAGCCGAAGCGGCTCGCCGGGCCCGGCGGCCAGGAGTCGTATCTCAACCACGCGTGGGTGCTCGTCGACCAGGCCCTCACGCTGCTGACCGGATCGCTCGTCCCGTTCGTCCACTCCCGCGGACCGGTGGTCGTCGGCCTGCTCGTGCTCGCGGGGCTCGTCGCCCGTCGCGCGCGAGACGAGCCAGCGGTGCGGGCCCTCGCCCGTCCGTGGATCGGCGCCGCCGGCCTGGCGGCGGCCCTCGCCCTGGCGAGCTACGCGATCTACGTGCCGTCGGACCCGACCTACCAACCGCTCGTCCCGGGGGTCGGCAACCGGATCAACATCGGCGCGCTGCTGCCGCTCAGCGTGCTCCTCTTCGCCCTCGTTCGCCTGTTCGGCAGCCTGTTCGCGGCACGCCGGAAGTGGGCGCTCGCCGCGGTGACCACCGTCGCCTGGGCCGTCGTGCTGGTCGGCGGGGCGACCCGGCTGGAGGCCGACCACTGGCTCTGGGACCAGGCGGCGACCCACCAGGCCAGCGTGCTCGACGCCCTCCACCGCGTGCTCGCCGACCCTCCCCCGGGCTCGTCGCTGCTCGTCTTCAACTCGCCCGGCGTCGTCACGCACTACGAGCGGGTCGGCGAGGCGTCGGTCAACGAGCCGGTCCCGGTCTTCAGCACGTGGTGGGAGCTCGACGCGGCCGTCAAGCTGAGCTACGGGCGCGCCGATCTGGACGCCTACCCGATCTGGGCCTACCAGCCGCCGCAGGTCGCGTGTGGAGCCCACTACGTCTACCAGCTAGGGCTCGACTCGGGGATGGTCCGCCACGCCCTCGAGTACGGGCATGTATACGTGGTCGACGTCGCCGCGCCGAGCGTCGTCCGGCTCGAGAACCAGGGCCAGTGCGAGTCGGTCATCACGCGGGCCACGACCGTTCGCTACGACCTGCCGCTGTGACCGACCGCGCCCGCCACGTCGGACCCCCCGGCCATCCTCGACTGGACCGGCTGGTCGGGCTGGTCGGGCTGGTCGGCGTCGCGCTCGTCGCCGGCGTCCTCGGCGGCTGCGGCACGTCGGCTCCGCCGGGGCCCCGCGACGCCGTGCGGACGTTGCTCGCGGATCTCGCCGCGGACGACGTGCCGGGCGCCTGCGCGACGCTGACGCCGAGCGCCGTCGCGGATCTGGCGCGCGCGTTCAGGGGCTCTACGTGCACGCAGACGCTGAGAACGCTCGCCGGGTACGTCCAGGTCCGCTCGGGCGAGCGGGCGGCGATCGCCGGGGCGAGCATCCTGCCGACGGTCGACATCCCCCTCTCGCCCGCGCCGTACCTGCCGGGCTCGACGACGACGACGCTGCGCGTCTCCTACCGGGACCCGGTCCTCGGCGAGCAGCAGCAGCTCGACGTCGGCCTGCGCCTGGTCGGCGGTCGATGGCTTCTCGACAGCGGGATCGCCGCATTGTTTACGCTGCTCTCATAGCCTTACGCGGTAGGTTCTGCGTAGGAGGATCAGGGGAGCAGGTCGTGAGCGCAGGGATCGGTACCCAGAAGGTCGAGCTGAGCGTCGTCGTGCCGGTCTACGCCTGCGCGACGTGCCTCCACGCGCTGCACGAGCGCCTCACCGCGACGCTGGCGGGGATGGGCGTCGAGTACGAGCTGGTCTTCGTCGACGACCGGGCGCTCGACGGGTCGTGGGACGTGCTCCAGCAGCTGGCGGCCGAGGACCCGCGGATCCGGGCCTACCGCCTGTCGCGGAACTTCGGCCAGCACGTCGCGATCACGGCCGGGCTGGCGAAGACGTCGGGCGCGTGGGTCGTCGTGATGGACTGCGACCTCCAGGACCCGCCGGAGGAGATCCCGAACCTGTACGCGACGGCCCGCGAGGGATACGACATCGTCTTCGCCCGGCGGATGGACCGCCCGGGATCGCACCTGCGCAAGACGGCCGCACGCGCTTACTTCAAGCTCCTCAACGCCGTCGCCGGGACGGAGATCGACCGCAGCTACGGGACGCTGAGCATCATCTCGCGAAAGGTCGCCAACGCGTACCTCGAGTTCCGCGACTGCGACCGCCACTACCTCTTCATCCTCTACTGGCTCGGCTTCAACCACGCGTCGATCGAGTTCCCGTACGCCGAGCGTCACTCGGGCCGCAGCTCCTACGGCCTGCGGACACTGGTCCGCCACGCGGTCGACGGGCTCGTCTTCCAGACGACGGTCGTGCTCCGCTGGATCGTCTTCATGGGTTTCGCGCTGGCCGGCTCGGGCGCGCTGCTGGCCGCGTACTTCGTGGCGATCCACATCGGCGGGTCATCGCCGCCGGGCTGGACGAGCCTGGCGATCTTCGTGCTGATCCTCTCGGGCTTCGTGATCACGAGCAGCGGCGTCGTCGGCCTGTACGTCGGAAAGATCTTCGAACAGGTCAAGGGGCGGCCGCTGTACGTGCTCGACGAGGCGATCGAGGGGTCGCGACCCGCGGCGGCGGCGCCCGCGCCCGGCCGGCCGCTCGAGCAGGCGCGCACCGAGCCGGGTTCACCGGCGGTCCAGACCCCGTGAAGCCGGTCGTGATCTTCGGCGTCGGCGACTTCGCGCGCGTCGCTGCGGAGTACCTCGCGGCCGACAGCCCGTACCCGGTCGCCGGGTTCACCGTCCACGAGCGCTACATCCCCGACGGGGCCAAGCTCTCCGGCCGGCCGGTCGTCGCGTTCGAGACGCTGCTCGAGACCCACCCGCCCGACGCGTACGCGATGTTCGTGGCGGTCGGCTACAGCCGGGTCAACCAGGCGCGGGCGGAGGTCTACGTGGAGTGCAGGGCACGGGGCTACGAGCTGATCAGCTACGTCAACTCGCGGGCGAGCGTGTGGGGCGAGGTGGGGACCGGCGAGTCGCGGATCGGGGACAACACGTTCATCTTCGAGGAGAACGTGATCCAGCCGTTCGCGACGATCGGCAGCAACACAGTGCTATGGAGCGGCAACCACATCGGTCATGACACGAAGATCGGCGACCACGTCTTCATCGCGTCCCACGCGGTGATCTCGGGCAACTGCCGGATCGGCGACTACTGCTTCATCGGCGTCAACGCGACCTTCCGCGACGCGATCACGGTCGCCCCGCGGTGCGTGATCGGCGCGGCTGCGGTCATCATGCGTGACACTGAGGAGGGCGGCGTCTACGCCGTGCGCAACACGCCCCTGCTCCCGATGAAGAGCTGGGATCTGGAGAACTTCTGATGGGCGGTTCGTGGGTCAAGCAGGGCGTCCTGGTCGCGCCGCCGCTCGCGGTCGCGTGGTCGGCTACACACGTGGCGCTGCCGTACGTCGATCCCGGCGCAGAGGTGCTCTACTGCTCGACGCGTGATTGCGCTGGCCGGTCGTGGATCGCGCGGGCTCGGCTGGATCTGGCCAGCGAGGCCGTGGGGTTCGGGCAGGTCGACCCCGAGCCGGTGCTGCGCCCGGGTGCGCTCGGATGCTTCGACGACTCGGGCGTGACGATGTCATGCGTGGTCGACCGGGGCGACGAGAAGTACCTCTATTACACGGGCTGGTCGCTCGGCGTGACGGTTCCGTTCTATCTGGCGATCGGCCTGGCGATCAGCCGTGGGGGTGGCCCGTTCGAGCGTGTGTCGCAGGCGCCGGTGCTCGGCCGGACGGCGTCCGATCCGTACCTGACCGCCTCGCCGCACATCCTCGTCGAGGACGGCCGCTGGCGGATGTGGTATGTGTCATGCGTCGGGTGGACGCGCCGGGAGGATGGTGTGCGCCATCACTACCACCTGCGCTACGCGGAGTCGGCAGACGGCATCGACTGGGAGACCGGCGGGCGCGTGGCGATCGACTTCGCCGACGAGCGGGAGTACGCGATCGCCCGGCCGTGCGTCGTGCGGGGGAACGCCGGCTACGAGATGTGGTTCTCGGCGCGCGGCGACGCCTACCGCCTGGGCTACGCTCGTTCGACCGACGGCCTGGACTGGACGCGGCTCGACGAGGAGGGCGGCTTGGACGTATCGCCGGGCGAGTGGGACGGCGAGATGATCGCCTACCCTCACGTCTTCGACCACGACGGCCGGCGATTCATGCTCTACAACGGCAACAACTACGGGGCGACCGGGGTCGGCTCGGCGGTCGTGGTCGGATGACCCGCTACCTCTACGTCGTGGCGACGCTCGTCCTGACCGTGTACGGCCAGCTCGTGCTCAAGTGGCAGGTCAACAAGGCCGGCCACGGGGGCGCCGATCTCGGCTCGAAGGTCGCGTTCATCGGGCGGCTGGTCGTCAACCCATGGGTGATCAGCGTCCTGCTCGCCGCAGCGCTGGCGGCGGCGTCGTGGATGGTCGCGATGACGCACTTCACGCTGAGTCGGGCCTACCCGTTCATGGGCCTGTCGTTCGTCCTGGTCCTGCTCGGGAGCGCGTTCTGGCTCGGCGAGGCGCTGAGCTGGCCGAAGGCGGTCGGGGTCGTCGTGATCGCCGTCGGGATCGCGATCGGCAGCCAGTGACGCGCGTGGCGTCCGAGCGGCCGCGACGGACGGCGATCGTCCAGTCGAACTACATCCCGTGGAAGGGGTACTTCGACATGATCAACCACGTCGACGCGTTCGTCCTACTCGACGAGGTCCAGTTCACGCGGCGTGACTGGCGCAACCGCAACCGGATCAAGACGGCTGCGGGCCTGCGGTGGCTGACGATCCCCGTCGAGACGAAGGGCCGCTACACGCAGCGAATCGACGAGACCCGGGTCGCCGACGGGGCGTGGGCGCAGTCGCACTGGAGCGCGATCGAGCAGGCCTACCGGGATACGCCTCATTTCGACGCGGTCGCCGCGGAGCTTGGGCCGGTCTACGAGTCGTTGGGCGGGCTGGAGCTGCTCAGCGAGGTCAACCTCGTCCTTCTGCGAGCGGTCTGCGGGATGCTGGGGATCGAGACGCCGATCTCGTACTCGACCGACTACGCGACGGGCGAGGACCGCAGCCAGCGACTGCTCGACATCTGCCTGGCGACCGGCGCGACGGAGTATGTCTCGGGCCCGGCCGCGAGCGGGTACCTCGACGTCGGGCGCTTCGAGCGTGCGGGGGTCGACGTCAGGTGGTTCGACTACTCGGGCTACCGGGAGTACCCGCAGCTGCACGGGGGCTTCGAGCACGGCGTCAGCGTGATCGATCTGCTCTTCGCCGAAGGCCCGGAGGCGCGGGCGTTCCTAAAGACAACCTACGATCAGGCCCCGGAACGGCCGATCCAGGTAGGTTAGCCCGGCATGACGGTCCGACCGAATCAGAGCGACCCGCGCGTCCCGGCGAGACGCCGGCGGCGCGTCGCGCGAATCGCGGCGTGCTGCGGGCTGACGGTCCTCGTGGCTGCGGGTTGCGGGGGGAGCGCGGGCGGGAAGACGGAGACCCTGAAGCTGGAGAACCAGCTGACGACGGAGACGAACCTGCCGATCAGCCCGACCACGTCGCTGGGAGCCCAGCTTGTCTTCACGGGCATGATCTACGAGCCGGCGGGGACGGCGGCGATCGGCCGCGACCAGACCGCGTGCACGAGGACCGCACCGGGTAACGGCCAGGTCTTCGAGTGCGTGATGACCTTCATCATGCCGAGCGGCCAGATCTACGCCGAGGCCGCGAGCAGCCACAGCGGGCCGGGCACGGGCGTCGTGACCGGCGGGACGGGGAACTATGCCGGGATGCGGGGCACCTTCCTGTTCACGGCGACCGGAAACCCCCGGGTCGATCTGACGTTCAGCCTTCGGAGCTAGTGGTCTGGGAGCCCGGTGAGCGTCAGGGGTCCGGAATCGCCGCGGTCGTCGGCTTCAACGGGACGGTGGGGTTGCCGATCGCGTCGAGGCGCGCGGTGAGATCGAGCCACTGGGGCGGGGTCAGGACGGCGTCGCGGAGCTGGCCGAAGCCCGAGTCGGCGTCGGCTGAGGGCGCGAACGAGAGGCTTATGCGGTCGGCGTGATCGGGCATCGCGACGGTGTTCGCGGCGGTCGGCTCGCTGCTGGCGCTGACGATCTCCTGCGGCTGGAAGCTGCCGGGCAGCGTCAGCAGCTGGCGGATCGTGGTCTCGGCGATCGAGCCGGCGCCCTGGTGGCCGAGCAGCGGGATCGCGTTGATCGCCGAGATGTCGACCTGTGTCAGCGCGGCGGCGGCCGGCGTGTCGCCCGCGACTGCCGGGGCGCTCGCCGCCGGGGTGCCAGGCGGGGCGGCCGCGCTCGCCGATGGGACACTTCCGGCGCTGAACGCGCTGACGGCGGGCTTGAGGCCGGAGGCCGAGAGGAACTCGATGCCGGCGAGCACGCGCTGGTCGACCAGGCCGGCCTGGATCTGCTGGCGGCCCTGCGGGTAGATCACGATCGACGGATCGGCGAGCACCTGGGCCTGGAGCTGGGCCTTGGTCAGGAGGAGGATCCTGTCGATCGTCGTGTTGACGGCTCCCGGCCCGAGCGGGCCATCGCTCGCGGTTGCCGATCGGTCGCCCGAAGTCGCCTGGAGGAGCTGCCAGCCGTCGAGCAGGGGCTTGGGATCGATCTCCGGCGAGCCGGCGCCGGCCGGCCGGATCTGGAAGCCGACGTGGGGCGCCTGCGCCTGACCGATGACGCCGATCCGCCCGAGGACCGTCCCGGCGAGGACGTGGGCGCCGGTCCGCAACGGCTCGAGGTCGACCTCGCCGGGGGTCAGGCCGTTGGTCTGCGTGAGGTACTTCGACAGGTCGGCCGGCGCGGGCCGCGCGACCTGGGCGCTACCGCCGGCCGCGAACGCAGCCGGGCGCGTCGGATAGGCGAAGAGACGCTGGGGACCGCTTGCCGTGTCCGTAGCCACCGGGCCGCCGCCAGCCGTCTGCGCGGCGCTCGCCGGAGTCGACTTGGTCGCCTGATGCCCGGCGGTCGCGGGACTCGTCGGCGCCGGCACCGGCGCGAGGCTCGCCGATCGGACGGTCTTCGGCGCGGCGGCGGCGACCTGCGCCTTGAGCGCCGGGTAGACCACGGCGAGCTTCTTGAGGTGGCTGTAGACGTACGTGTTGCCGGCGGCGTCACGAAGCTGGAGGTACTTTCCGAGGGTCGGCGAGCCTCCTGTCGCCGTGACGACGCCGTCCTTGACCGCGACGACCGCCGCCCCGGCCTTCGCGTAGATCTCGACCGGCGGCTGGTCGGCCGGCGGCTTCGCGGTCCTCGCCGAGCCGGTCGCAGGGGTCGCCGGGGTCGCCGGGCTGGTCGCAGGGGCCGCGGCCGGCGTCGTGGCGGCGGCGGCCTGGGTCGCGCTGTCGGCGTAGCGGGCGGCGGCGTCGACCGGGAAGAGGCCCTCGGCGAGGCCGGTGACCGAGCTCACCAGCCCGGCCGGCAGGCCGCCGATCAGGCGGGCCCGGAGCATCACCGACGAGACGTACCAGTTGGCGTGGTTGTAGGCGAAGATCGCGCCCCGGAGGTTCTTGGATGCGCCGGCCGCCTGGAGGTAGCGGGCCGCCGCGAAGATCGCGTCGGCCGGGTTGTACGGGTCCTCGACGCCGGCGCCGTTCGCGTCCACGCCGTACTCCTTCCACGTCCCCGGGAGGAACTGCATCCAGCCGGCCGCGCCTGCGCTCGAGACGCTGAGGTCGCGTCCGTAGTTCGTCTCGATCTGGTTGATCGCCGCGAGCACCTGCCACGGCACCTCGTACGCCGCACCGGCCGCCTGGAAGATCGGCAGGAGGAAGGGCGGGACGTCGAAGTTGTCGATGAAGAAGTTCGCGACCCCGACCGGCACCGGACCGGGCGCGACGACCGACAGCGTCGGGTTCAACGCCGTCGGCAGGCCGTCGGCCGCGCTGAACGGGGTCGCGGCGGTCGCGGCGGCGGCCGCCTTGGCAGCCTTCGCCGCCTGGATCGCCGCCGGCGAGCCGAATGGAGCCTCGCCGGATCCCGCGGGAGCCTCCGTCTCGTCCCCGGTCAGCGCTTGCGGCTTCGCCCCGAGGATCCGCGGCGGGGCGACTTTGGGCGACGACGCGGTCGCCGGCATATCGAGGATGCTCTGGACCGGCGCGACGGCCGGCGCGGCCGGCGCGTGCGGTGCAACCGCAGCAACCGGCTTCGTCGAGGCTGCCGGCTTCGTCGAGGCTGCCGGCTTCGTCGAGGCTGCCGGCTTCGTCGAGGTTGCCGGCTTCGTCGAGGTTGCCGGAGCGGCCGGTTCCAGGCCCTTGGCGAGGACCACCGTGTCACCCGGCCGGCCGAGCACCGACGATGACGATGACGATGACGCGAGCGTCGTGGCCTGGCTCGTCTGGGCCGATACCGGCGATGCTCCGTCGGCCAGGCCGCCGCACAGCCCGACGACCGACGCTGCCACGGGCAGGAGCGCGCGCTTCAACGGATGGTCATCCCAGCTTCTTCGTACACGCCCAGGGCCGGGTCACTTGTTCTTGACGTAGACGAGCTCGCCGTTGGGCAGCTGGTAGACGGCGCCGAGCTTGCCGCCGCCGTTCACCGGGACCTGCGTCGAGCCCGCCTTGAGATGGACCAGCGACTGGTTGGGTTTCACCGTGATCGTGTGCTTCGCCGGCGTTGGCTTCGGGGCCTGCGTGAGGACCTGCGTGAGATTGTGCGCCTGTAGCGCCGCGATCAGGAAGGCTACGGCAAGGACGATCCCGAGGTCGAACATGTTGACGAGGCCGTCGAGCGGGTCACCGGCGCGGTCGGTGTGCATCTGGGCGCGGCCCTTGATGTCGATCATCGCGTCAGCCGTCCCATCCGTCGGAGCCGACGGCCCGCGTCGGGCCGACGACGAGCTCTGGCTCGATCATTCGCTGGGCGGCCTCGAGCTCGAAGGCGATCGACTCCATATCCGAGAGGTCCTGCGCGTACAGGCGGTCGCGGACGAGCGAGATCGTGAAGGCGATCGCACCGATCAGCAGGCCGAGGACGGTAACGCTGAAGGCGACCCGCAGGTTGGCCGTCAGCTGCTTGGTGTTCCCCTCCGCGAGACCCTCCAGTGCCGGGGACAGCGGGATCAACGTCCCCATCAGACCGAGCGCCGGCCCGAATCGCACGAGGATCCGCGTTCGTTCGAGCCGTTTGATCGACCCGAGGTCGAAGTCGGCGAGGCACTTCATCATCCGGCTCGACGCCTCCGGTCCCGGCCCGACGTTGACGAGGACCTTCTCCAGCGTCGCCCACATCGCGCCGCTCGAAGCGACCTTGGCCAGAATTCCCGCGGCGCGCGGGCGGTCGCCGAGCGCGAGCGCCTGGCCGGCGTCCCGGCCCGCCGACGCGACCGCCTTTGCGTTGCGTCGTCTGCGCCGGCCAAGCTCGACGGTCAGCGCGCCGACCTCGGCGAGCACGACCGCCAAGGCCAGCAGCGCCGCGATCAGTACCGGCACACGCAGGACGTTCGATACGCGAAACACGACATCCTCGATCGAGGCAAGCTCAACCACACCCATCAGACAAACCTCCACGATGATCATTCCCGCAACGCCCCACAGCACGCGCGCGGCTTGTACTCGACGAGCGCGCGAGCACACCCCGACCACCGCGACCACTCTACCCGTCTGCGCGAGCGCGAGTCAAGCCTTGCATAGGAGACAGCTATGCAGCCGGCGGCGGCGCGTCGGGTCCTGCGCGCTCGTCGCCTACGGCGCGCCCGTTCCGGCCGCCGGGATCGCCTTGACGACCTCGATCCAGTCGACCGACGTCCCGCACAGTTTCGTCGCCGTCTGCGGCGTCAGCGTCGCGAGCCGATCGCGAGCGGGGATCGGACCGAGCACGATCGCAGCGAGCGTCGTCCCGGCGTCGTCCCCGCTGCCCGGGGCGAGGCTTGTCCCGGGGTGGCTCAAGGTCAGCGTGTGCAGCCCGGCGGACAGTGCGAGATCGCCCACTGGCGCGTAGCCCATCGACAGGTGGTTGCGCACCCGGCCGACTCCGCGTCCGTCGACGGCGACATCGAATCCCCGATCGAAGCTCCCGCCCAGCCAGAGTGTGTAACGCGCCGGCGCGACCAGCCTGAACTGCGCGCTCGCCACGCCGGGATCGAGCGCCGTGATCGACTCCGCGGCCGGCGTCACGCCCCAGCTCGGAGGGCGCTCGACCTGGTTGCCCCGAGCGTAGATGTTGGGTGGCCGCTCCGCTGCGACGACCTCCGCCTGATTGCGCTTCGCGTAGGCCGCGATCGCGCGAACCTCCGGGCAGGTCGCGATCCCGACCGGCTGGACGCCGCAGATCGGTTGGACCGCCGCCGGCGTGCCGTCAGGCCGCCTGGCGGCACCGCAGTAGGGAATCGTCGCCGAGTCTCCAGATGCGATGTGGGCGAGAACCTGCTCCGCCGGACGCGCGGCCCGTTGCCAGAGCTCGTAGTAGCGCCCCGTCCAGCGCAGGTGATACAGCGAGGACGGGCGGCTTGCCGTCGGCGAGCTCGTCGTCACGATAGACCGGTAGCGCGACAGCGTGGAGACCGGGAACGAGTCGAGATCGGCGACCGCCGGGGTCATCAGCAGCGTTCCGTCAGTCAGCGGCAGCGGCACCGGGTCGGGCTCCGCCGGATCGACCGGGTCGCCGGCGCGCAGGAAGTAGCGGTCGGCGTAGACGTTGAAGTCATCGACGAAGGTCGGGCCCTCCCCGCGGACGAGACCGCCGATCTGCGCCAGATCGCTCAGCGGGCCGGTCGGGGCGAGCGTCGCGTTCAGGTATCCCACGGTGTTCGACCACAGAACGCCCCCGGCGATCAGGCCGATCACGAGACCGCCGGCCAGGCGCTGACGCCCGAACAGCACCGTCCCGCCGAGCACTCCGGCGAACAGAACCGCGGGCGACGCGATCGCCAGTGCCTTGCCGACCACCCACGGCACACCTCCGGCGAGGTCGATCGCCAGGCAACCGGAGACAGCGACGACGAGGTACAGGACGACACCCCAGTCCCGGCTCCGGGCGCTCGCCCACAGGGCTCCCAACGCGGCGGCCAGGACGACGGCGATCAGCGCGATCGGCAGCACCCCCGACCCGAGTGGGTCGCGGAAGTCACTCACCGGCCAGATGCCCGCGGCCTCGAACGCGCCCAGCGGGGCGCGGAGCGTGCCGAGGCGCGTGGTCACGGACGCGGCGGCGGATCCGCCCGTGAAGCTCTCCCCCGAGCTGACGGCCTGGGACAGCGTGATGACCACGGGCAGGGCAAGCCCGACGGTGGCCGCGACCAGCCAGGCCAGCGTGCCTGCCAGCTGCCTGAGAGCGCCGTCACCGCTCCGCATGACCCTCGTCACCCAGACCGCCGCGAGGCAGCCGAGACCCGGCAGCACCCACACCGCCGTACCCGGGCCGAAGGTCACGACCAGCGCCGCGGTCGCGACGGCCAGGGGCAGCACCGCCCGCGGACGGGTCGGCCGCCCACCGATACCAGAGGCCACGAGCGCGGCGATCAGGGCGACGAGGAAGGCGGCGGTCAGCTCCTTGATCCCGCCCCACAGGCTGTATCCGTAGAGCAGCGCGGGCTGCGCCGCGAGAAACGCGACGAGCGCCCGCATGCGCGGGGCGGCGACGATCCCCTCGCACAGCGCGTACAGGCACAGCGCGAGCGCCGCACCCGCGCACGCGACGTACGGCTGGAAGGCCCACGCCGCGTCGATCCCGAGCAACGCGCGACCGACACCGAGCAACATGAACGCCCCAACCGGGTATGCGCCGGTCCCGAGGTTCGCGTCGAGCAGGACCTTGTAGCTCGACGGATCGAGGCCCGCCGTCGAGCGGCCGTCGCTGAAGAGGTGCGCCGTCAACCCGAGCCAGGTCGCGGTGTCGTCGAGCTTGAAGAAGCCCGTGAACGTCACGGTCCCCGTCGCCAGGACCGGCGCTCCGTAGACCAGGAGCACCGCGACCGCCGCCACCAGGGACCACCTGGGGATCGCCCGGTCCCGCCAGAGCCGGCGCCCGCGGACCACGCCGATCAGCGCCAGCAGACCGTCCACGGGGACGGCCAGCCGGGCGGTCGCCGCGTTGGTCGTCAGCAGGGCGGCCACGATCAGGCCCGCGGCGAGGCCCACCGGAATCAGCAGCGCGCCGCTCGCCAGTCGGGCGCCCGAGAGCTCCTCGACGAGAAGCCCCCAGCCCACCCCGAGGCCGGCGAGGAGAACCGGGAAGGCCACCCACGCGAGGACGAACGTCACGAACCCCGCCCGTCGCTCCTACGTCGTCGGGCTGACGACTTCGATCCAGTCGACCAACTTCCCGCACAGGCGCTTCGCGTCCTGCGGGCCGACCGTCACCAGCCTGGCGGGCTGCTGAGGCTCGAAGACGATCGCGGAGAGCGTCGTCAGGACATTGGTCGCGACGGGCGTGTCGATGTCCGTGTCGGCCCCCGGGCCGAGGCCCGGCCGGGGGTAGGTCAACGCGAACGTGTGGAGCCCGGCGGCCAGCTCGACGGTCGCCACCGGCGTGTATCCCAGGATCAACGACAGGTCGTTCGCGACGCGCCCGACCCTGTGTCCATCCAGCGAGACGACGAAGCCCCGCCCGAAGCTGCCGCCGAGCCATACCGAGTAGCGCTCGGCCTGGTCGATCCGGACCTGCACGCTCGCCGTCCCCGGTGTCAGGGCGGTGATCGTCTGGGCCGTCGGCGTGACGCCCCACGTCGGTGGCCGCGTGATCTGGTCGCCGCGGACGACGGAGTTCGCCGGACGCTCGGCCGCGACGATCTCGGCGTGGTGGCTGCGCGCGAAGCCGGCGATCGACGCGACCTGCTTGCAGCTCGCCGTGCCCACGGGTTGCACCGAGCAGATCGGCTGCGTCGGCGCCGTCGCACCGTCCGGCGCCGTCGCTCCGCCGCAGTACGGGGTCGTCGTCGAGTCGCCATAGGGGATGTGGGCGAGAACCTCCTGCGTCGGGTGCGCGGCGCGTTGCCAGAGCTCGTAGTAGCGGCCCGCCCAGCGCAGGTGATACAGCGATGACGGCCGGCTCTCGGTCGGCGAGCTCGTCGTCACGATCGAACGGTACGGAAGCACCGTCGGCACCGAGAACGAGTCGATGTCGGCCGCGGCCGGGCCGTTGAGCACCGTACCGTCAGTCAGGGTCAGCGCGGCCGTCCTGAACTCCGCCGGCTCGACCGGATCTCCGGCCCGCAGGAAGTAGCGGTCGGCGTACACGGCGAAGTCGTCGACGAGGGTCGGCCCCTCCCCGTGCACCAGCTCGCCGATATGGGCGAGGTCCTCGAGCCGGCTGACCGGCGCGATCGTCACGTTGCGGTAGGCCGAGACGTTCGACCACAGCACACCCCCGCCGATCATCGCCATCACCGCGACAGCCGCCAGGCGATTCCTCGGCCACAGCATCGCCCCGCCGGCCATGCCGGCGAGCAGGACCGCCGGCGACGTGATCGCCAGCGCCTTGGCGACGATCCACGGGACCGCTCCGGCGAGATCGATCGCCGCGCATCCGCAGAGGGCCACCGCGGCGTAGAGGACCACGCCGTAGGATCGCGCGCGCAGGCTGAGCAACCCGGCGAGCACGGCGGCGGCCAGCACCAGACCGATCAGCACGATCGGGACGGCGCCGGACCCGACCGGCTCACGAAAGTCGCCGACCGGCCAGATCCCGGCAATCTCGAAGCCACTGAGCGGTGAGCCGAGATTGCCGAGCCGGATCGTGGACAGCGCTGCTCCACCGCTGTTCGCGAAGCCGGCGTCCACGTGGAGCGCCCTGGCCAGGGTGATCCAGACGGGAAGGGCGAGGACGGCGCTGGCCGCGGCCAACCCGGCGACGGTCCCACCCAGGCGCAGGGCACGGTGATCGAGCCGGCTGCGGAGCAGCTTCACGATCCAGACGACCACCACGGCGCCGAGCGCCGGAACCACCCAGACCGCCGTCCCCGGGCCGAATGTCACGATCAGTGCGGCGGTCGCCACTGCCAGCGGCAGCGTCTCCCGCGCGCCGGCCGCGCGCTCGCCTCGCGCCAGCGCGGCGCAGAGCGCCGCGATCAGAGCGAGCAGGAAGGCGGCCGTGACCTCCTTGATCCCGCCCCACAGGCTGTAGCCGTAGAGCAGGGCGGGCTGGGCGGCGACGAACGCCACGACCGCGCGGAGCCGGGGCGACCCGACGAGTGGCTCGATCAGCGCGTAGAGACACATCGCGAGCGCCGCGCCGGCACACGCGAGATACGGCTGGTAGACCCATGCCGGATCGACGTGGGTCAGCCCGGCGCCGACGCCGAGCAGCATGAAACCCCCGACGGGGTAGGCGTTCGCCGCCAGATTGACGTCGAGGATGAGCTTGTACGTCGACGGTTGGAGACCCGCGCTGGAGCGCCCGTCCGAGAAGAGGTGAGCCGTGATGCCAAGCCACGTCGACGTGTCGTCGAGCTTGACGAAGCCCGTGAACGTCGCGGTCCCGGTCGCCAGGACCGGGGCGCCGTAAGCGAGGAGCACGCCGAGCGCGGCCAGCAGCGACCACTTCGGAACCCGCCACTCCGGCCACTGCGTGCGTGCCCGGACGAGCCCGGCGAGACCGACGATTCCCTCGACCGGCACCGCGAGGGGGGCGCTCACGCCGTTCGTCGTCAGCAACCCGGCGACGACCACGGCGCCCGCAAGACCGACGGGAATCACCAGCGCGCCGGAGGCGAGCCGCGCTCCGGAGAGCTCTTCGACGACCACGCCCCAGCCCAGCCCGAGCACGGCGAGCACGATCGGGAACGCCACCCAGGCGAGGATGAACGTCACGGGGTCAGGAGCTGCCGGCGACGCTCGGGTTCAGGTAACGCCCGTTGAAGGTTGCCGTGGACGGATTCAGCGCGTAGTCCTGGCTGTAGTCCGACAGCGCGCTGGAACCCGGCGTGAGGGTCTGGAGGGCGAGCTGAACGCTGCGCGGCGCACGGCCCCCGACCAGGGCCTCGGGAAGATCCACCATCGCGCCGGCGAGATCCCGCAGGCGCGCGGCGATCACGACGCGCAGGATGTCGTCGCGCTGGAGCTCGTCGAAGGTCGCCCGCGACGTGACGACCGGGAGCCCGAGCGCCCCGGCGAACAGGCTCGGCTGACCGGTCGGCCGGCTCTGGCGAAGCCGCTGCGCCTGCTCGGCCGCGGCGTCGTCGTGCGCGAAGAGGAGGATCCGCGCCTGCGGATTGGCGCGCATCGCCTGCTCGGTCAGCATCGACGTCGCGACCAGCGTGAGCCCTGGGGCCTCGCGCGCGAGCGCGGCGCGGACGGCTTGCGTGATCGTCGCTGCCGCCGCCGCCGAGTCGTACGGGAAGACGTCGTCGACCTGCGGGAGAAGGAGCAGCACGGTCCCGCGCGTCAGCTTCTCGCCACGCGCCCAGGACACCGCCTGGCCCACCAGCATCGTCGCCGCCTGCGGCGCGTCGGCGAGGATCGCGGCGGTCTGATTCTCGATCGCAACCGGGTACGCAACGATCTTCGTCCCACGCCGAATCGCGGCAGCTGCAACCGGCTCGAGCGCCCGCAGATCGCTGACGCCGACGACGGCGACTCGCGGTGGCGCAAGCAGCCGGTTCGTCTGGGCGTCGAGCGGCGGCGCCGTGACGTGCGCCAAGACCTCCGGCAGCCCTGGCCCCGAGGCTTCGAACACCTGCGGATCCGCGCCGAGCGCCTCCGCCCTTGCGCTGAGCGCGCTCAACAGATCTCCGGCCGGAATCACGTTGACGGCGACCGGATAGGGCGCGTGGTCGACCGGCGCGGCCGGGCCGGCCGGGGCGGCGCTCCCGCACCCGGCCAGCGTCGCCGGGACCCCGCAGGCGAGAGCGCCCATGCCGGCCGCCCACAGCACGGCCCGGCGATCGACCGGTTCCCCGCTGAGCAGGTCCCGCACCGCGCGCTGCATGCGGCGCGCGGGACCGCGCGTCAGCGACGCCGCGGACACTGTCCGGCTCGGCCGCCAGGTCATGGTGTCGTAAAGGTCTCGACGGCTCCCGTCGAAGTGCCCGACGCGTTGGTCGCGTCGATCCGGTACACGTAGGTCGTGTTTGGCTGCAGCCCGGAGATCGGCAGCGACACCGTCTGCGGGCCCTCCCCGGACCCGGCATTGTCGACCGCGCTGATCGACCCGAAGTTGTTCCCCTCTCCGAACTCGAACGTGAACGCCGTCTGCTCGCCGGCCGGGTTCACGGTGCCCGACAGGGTGGCGCCGGAGACCGTCAGATTGCTCGCGGAACCGGTCGTCACGATCGGGACGCCGCCGGGCCCGGTCGAGAACGAGCCGACCGCCCCCGTCGAGGTGCCGGTCGCGTTCGAGGCGACGACGCGGTAGAAGTACGTCGTGTTCTGGGCGAGGCCCGTCAGCGTCGCGCTGACCGGCTCGACCGCGAACGCCGAATCGAGCTCCGTCACGGTGCTGATCGTCCCGAAGCTCGTGGAGGTGCCGTACTCGAAGGTGAAGGCGGTCGCCTGGCCCTCGGGATCGACCGAGCCCGTGACATCAGCCGTCGTATTCCCCACCGAGCCGGCTGGCAGCGTCACGGCCGCGGGCGCCAGCAGCGGGCCGCCGGTCGAGAAGCTGGCGACCGCGCCCATCACGGTCCCGGCCGAGTTCGCCGCGACCAACCGGTAGAAGTAGGTCGTGTCCGGCGTGAGCCCACTCAGGCCCGCCGACTCGGCGACGGCCGCGTTGCCGGCGACCGTATCGGCCGGCGTGATCGAGCCGAAGCTCGTCGACGTCCCGTACTCGAAGACGTAGGACGTCGCCGACCCGTTCGGTCCGACGGTGCCGGTCAGGGTCGCGCCCGACTCGGTGACCCCGGTGGCCGCGCCCGTCGTCGCCGTCGGTGCGATCGCGGTCACCGAGTAGGTGATCGAACTCGTGCCCGCGGCGTAGCTCGCGTCCCCGGAGTAGTCCGCCGAGATCGCGTGCGGCCCGCTGCTCAGCGCCGCGGTCGAGAACGAAGCCACTCCGCCGGAGACCGGGACGGACGGCTGGGCGACGCCGTCGATCGAGAAGACCACGCCGCCGGTCGGGACGGGCCCGCCCGCGCCGCCGCTGAGCGTGTCGGTGAACGTCACCATCTGCCCGGCCGACGCCGCGGGTGGCGCCGCCGTCAGCGTCGCGCTCGCCGAAGCCGTCGTCGTGTTCGTGAACAGCGTCACCGAGCGCGGGCTCGAGGCGTTCGCCGTGACGATGTCCGGCTTTCCGTCGCCCGTCACATCGCCGATCGCGAGCGCCGCCGGCTGGTTGCCCGTGGTCGCCAGCGTGGTCAATGAGTAGCCGGCGTCGCCGGCGTCCTTGAGGAACACCTCGACCGAGCTCGCGCCGTTGTCGGCCACGGCGAGGTCGGACAGGCCGTCACCGTTGAGGTCGCCGATCGCGACATCCCACGGGGTCGACGTGCTCGGGTCACCGGTCGCGAGGGTCGTCGTCGTGTAGCTGGCGTCCGCCAGATCCTTCAGGAACAGCGTCACGGTTGCGTCATCCTGGTTGGTGACCACCAGGTCAGTCGCCCCGTTGCCGTCGTCGGTGAGGTCGCCGATCGCGACGGAGCTCGGGTTGTCGACCGGGAGCGACGTCGGAGCGAAGCCGCCGTCGTGGTTCGCGTCCCCGAGGAACAGCATCAGGCTGCCGACGTCGCCGTTCTCGCCCTCGCCGCTGGACGTCACCGCGAGATCGGCGATGCCGTCGCCGTTCAGATCGCCGATCGCCAGCGCCGTGGGCCCGGGGTCGGTGTTGAGCAACGGCCCGACCGTGAAGGCGGCCGCCCCGTTCGCGAGCGTGCCGGTCCCGTTGTTGTAGAGGATCTGCACGGTGTCGTCGGTGCTGTTTGCGATCGCCAGGTCCGGCTTGCCGTCGCCGTTGAGGTCGCCCGTCGCGACCGCCACCGGAGCGGCGATGTCAGCGCCGCCGGTCGAGGTCCCGGTCAGCTGCGCCGGGGTATAGCTCGTGCTGGGAGCCGCACCCGGCGAGAACATCGTGACGCTGTTCGAGCCCGCGGTCGCGTCAAACACGACGTCCCGGCCATCTCCGTTCAGGTCGCCGATCGCCACCTGATCGGGCGCGGGGCTGAAGCTCGACGCCGAGGTGCCGGCACTCTGCAGGGGGCTCTGCGTGAATGCGCCGCCGCCGTTACTTCTCAGCGAGAAGGCGGTCTTCGCGCTGACGTTGTTGAGCGCGATGTCGAGCGCGGTGTCGCCCAGCAGGTGACCGAGCGCCACCGAAGTCGACCTCGCACCGGCCGGCACAGCCGGTGAGCTGGAGCTCACGCTGAAGCCGTCCGCCCCGGCGAGTGGCGCCGTGAGCAGGAGCGCGAGCATCGCGAGCGCGATCGCCGCGGTGCCGGCCGCCGGCAGCGTCCGGGCGAGCCCTCGCCTCCCGGGCAACCCCGAGCTCAACCGCTCCATCTCCACGGCACCTGCCTCCATCTGCGCCCCTCCGCTCCGCTTACGCAACTACCGATCTTCCCTGCACCTATACAAAACCTATCCACCCGCCGAGGGCTTGTCAAGACGCGACGGGAGCCTCTGTACCCCCGTCCCACGATCCCGATGCCACCCGGGTCCCTAGTGTCGAGCGGGTCGCTTCGTGGGCGAGGTCACCCTCACGACATCTACGCGCAGGTTGCTCAGCGACCCACTGCTGTGCGTCGCAGCATCGCGGAATCGCACGGTGACCGGATAGATCTGGCTGCACACGCCTCCCACGCACGTGACGTGCCGATACTCGTGCCGCCCACCGAAGACCGTGACGACGCAACCTGCGACGCCGCGGTGACTGGTCACCGTCGCTCGGCTCGTCGTTCCGTCACCCCATGCGATCGTCGCGCCCGTCACCCTGTGCCCGGGCGGAACCGCGTTGTAGCCGTCGAACTCGAACGTCCCTCGCCTATCGACGAGGACCCCGACCGTCTGCCCCGTGACGTCGAGGTTGCAGCCGGCGGGAAGGCTGCGCGCGACCCCGGGCGCGGCGCTCACACCGAGCGCGGACAGTGCAAGCGCCAGACACACCGGCACGCCCCCGACGAGGCTTCGCCTCCGGACCTTCGTCATCGTATTACGACCTCCTGTAGTTCTGCGAGTGTCATCGGTCCCACCCCGGCGCCCGGCGTCCCGACGGGTCAGTGGGGCAGGGTAAGGAACGCCGTGGAGCCTCGCGGCACGTGCCGCGAGGCTCCGCTCGTCATTGGCATCGCACGCCCTGCGTGCCGAGGTCTGTCAACCGTTGCCCGAGATCGTCGTCGGATCGCCGGGGAACGGCCCCGGCCCGGAGTTGCCGAACTGCGCGAAGCCGCCCGCGACGTGGTTGTTGATCGCCTCGACCCCGTTGGTGTTGAAGTACAGCGTCCATGCACCGCGGAACGTGTTCACCGCACACTGTGCGTCACCCGTATCGCCCGCCACGACGAGCCCACCGGCGTACTGGATCGCTGCCGAGCCGGAGATCGTGCTGCCGCAGATCCGCAGCGCGCCGCCGTGCGACGCCGACAACACTCCTCCGATCGTCGAGTTCTCGATGTCGACCGACGCGCCGGACCCGATCGTCAGGTTGCCGGTGATCGTCGCGCCGGTGATCAGCGCGCTCCCGGACGTGATGCTCAGTGCACCGGTATGCGTCCCGGTGATCGTTGTCGTGGCGGTCACGGTGTAGGTGATCGTGGCCGTGGTCGCGGCGTAGTTGGAGTCGCCGGAG